>JAEEGG010001782.1_pt1 | contig 57152 bp, 47 predicted proteins | sample 9134161 | NCBI WGS metagenome assembly JAEEGG01 (sample SAMN16246543, study PRJNA631951) | gut metagenome | biome: gut microbiome; feature: rumen; material: CR-attached | host: Bos | place: Iran: Karaj | collected 2018-10 | reverse complement strand
ACGGGACTCGTCATGCTGGCGATGTTATGCGCCATGTTCATGATTCCCGCCGCACCAGGTTCTTCCTACGAGGTCAGGGGCAATGGAGAGATGTTTCCCCTCAACGGCCCCTCATGGTCGCTTTTCTTCGAATATATCGGGAATATCCTTTATGCCATCCTCTTAAGGAGACTTCCAAAATGGGCCCTGGCTGTGCTGTGCGCCGTTTCGGGAGTCCTTCTTGCCTGTATTTCAGCCAGAGACGGATTCCTCGGAGTCGGCTGGTCAATGCTTGACAACGGTTTTTGGGAAGGTCTGGTAAGGATGCTGTTCCCCTACACGATGGGAATGTTGATGGCAAGGGTTTTCAGGCCTGCCAAAGTCAAGAAGGCGTTCCTTCTCTGCGGTTTGATCCTATTGATTGTAGCCATCCTCCCGACCATCGGAGGAGAGACTTGGCGCAACGGCCTTTTTGAGGCGTTCTGTGTGATTATCATATTCCCTTGCCTGGTCTGGATCGGCGCCTCCGACTCGTCCTACAGTGAAAAGACAAAGGCCGCCTGCTCATTTCTCGGCGACCTTTCTTACCCTCTTTACATGGTGCATTACCCGCTGTTTTATCTGTATTATTCGTATATCGGATTCGACGGGAACGGAGTGTCAATGACCTTTAAAGAAGCGTGGCCCGCCGCCTTGATAGTCGTGGCCGCGAGCCTGCTCCTAGCTGTTCTCTGCATGCGGTTTTATGACCGGCCTGTCAGGAATTATTTGAACTAATCGGTTTCTTTCAGTTCTTTTAGCTGGGCGAGTAGATCATCGGCGGCGTTCATCTGGTCGCGGCGAAGTTTAAGCCCTAAAAGCAATCCTACAATGACACCCACGGAGAGCCCGGCTATCATTCCATAGAGTTCCTGACCCGAGAGTCCGATGTTCTTGACAGCATCCCAAATCGCGAGTCCAACCCAAATGGCTAGCATCGGCAGAGCGATTTTGATCCATTCCGCGTGGATTTTCTTATACTTGCGGAGTTCTTCCGTCGCTGTGACCAAATCACTGTCCATCCTGGGAATATGCATATTGGTCAAGAATGTGGCGACAATGCAGACCAACATCATCACACCTGTGAAGATGACGAATCGCATTGACATACCCAGCTGAAGGAAAGAAGGGCTCAAAAGGATGGCGAACACACCAAAGAATATTGGCAAATTGGACTTGAGCTTGAGACGATTGAAGGTCTGTGTGCAAGACTTACGCATTATCCTCTCATTAACAATCTTCTGATTATCAAGCTTTTCTTTGAGCTGGCGCATTTGCTCGCGCATTTCCAGCAAGGTGTTATCTAAGTTTTCCATTTTACTTCATTTTTTTGAGTTGTTCCTTGATTCTGACAAGACGGACAGAGACGTTTTTGGTGGAGATTCCCACAATCTGACCAATTTCCTCATAACTGAGATTCTCTAACCAGAGCAATACAATCGCCCTGTCAAAAGTTCCCAGTTTGGAGATCCTGTTCCGCAGCGCCCCAATCTGCTTGGCGCTTTCGTCCTTGTCCTCGAACAAGTCGATGTCCATGGACAATGGCTCAGTGTGGGGCCTGCGACGGCGGGATCGGTCGATGGAGATACAGGTGTTGAGGCTGACTTTCCAAATCCAAGTCCCCAGTCCGGACTCGCCTCGGAAGGTTCCGGATCCCTTCCACAGGTTTATGAGGATCTCTTGGAAGAGGTCCGCCACCTCCTCTTTGTCGGTTGAGAACATGTAGCAGACGGTGTAAATCTCGCTGCGGTGTTCTCTTACCATCTTTTCAAATTCTCGTTCTGTCATTGTCTTGTTTTGTTGTTTCTGTCCTTTAGACGCATAAACTTCCAGAAAACTACAAAAAAATGAATAAAAAGTACGAGGGCCTCTTAACACAAACGCCGCACTCTCGTGCGGCGTCCTTGTATGCTTTGCATTGTGCGGAGGCGGAGGGATTCGAACCCCCGGAACGTTGCCGTTCAACAGTTTTCAAGACTGCCGCCATCGACCACTCGGCCACACCTCCAATATTCCTATTCCTAAAAGGATTGCAAAGATAAAGATAAAATCCGTCCCGCCAAAAATTATTTGCTTTCCTGCTCAGGCTCATCGCCTCGGGCGAAGAACTTGTACTGGAAAAATATAAGGTACAACGCCCCGACCGTCACGCAACTGTCAGCGAAATTGAACACCGGAGCGAAGAAAAGGAAATGATTCCCGCCCACGAATGGCATCCAAGCCGGCCAAGTGGTATCTATGATCGGGAAAAAGAACATGTCCACGACCCTTCCGAACATGAATGGGGCATACCCGAAAATCAGGCCATAGAAAAGGCTGTCGATTATATTCCCGAAAGCTCCGGCGGTAATAAGAGTCAAGCCGACAATAACCCCTGTGGGGACAGTAGACTTCTTGACCAGGGTTGAAATCCACCAGCAAAGAGCGGCGAAAAGACCGATCCGGAAGAACGAGAGCAGGAACTTGCCCACAGCGCCTCCGAATTTCATCCCGAACGCCATCCCCTCATTCTCGATAAACAAGATCTGGAACCAGTTGCCTATCACATAGATATGCTGACCTATCTGCATATTTGTCTTGACCACGATCTTGATGACTTGGTCAATGACTACGAGGAGGATCCCCAGGATCAGTAACTTATTACCTTTGGAAAGCTTCACTAGTTACGGCCTTTTTTGGCAAGCATCTCCTTAGCCTCGACAGTCAAAGTGGCATGAGGTACAAGGCGCAGCCTCTCCTTGGGAATCAGCTTGCCTGTGACCCTGCACACGCCGTAGGTCTTGTTCTCGATACGGACAAGCGCGGCCTCGAGGTTTTGGATGAATTTGTACTGCCGCTGGGCGAGCTGGCTGGCCTCCTCCTTGGAAAGCTGATAAGCGCCATCGTCCTCAACCGTCTTGAATGACGGAGTGGTGTCCTCGATGTCGTTGCTGCCATTATGCATGATCACCTGGCGAAGGGTGTCATATTCCTTTCTGGCCTTATCGAGCTTATCCTTGATGATGACCTTGAACTCAGCAAGTTCCTCATCGCTGTAACGGGTCTTCTCCACTTCGGGAGCAGGCACATTCTCTTTGATGTCTTCTGACATTACACGAAAAATTAAAAATTAGGTCCTATTTCCTATTCAGTTCCATCTTCAAAACGCCCTCATCCCACTCCACATCGGCCGAATTCTCAGGAGCATTGGCCACATCTTCAACAGCTATAGAAAGCGCAAGTGTCTGAGCTGAAACATATTCCATATACACATCCAGAGCAGTCGCGATCTCCTCGCGAACATTTCCGTCTGCAAATATAATAACTTCTATCTTATCAGTGACTTCAAATCCACTGTCTTTCCTGAGATTCTGGATTCTGTTGATCAATTCCCTGGCGACTCCTTCCTTTTTCAAGTCCTCAGATATCTGAATATCAAGGGCTAAGGTCAGAGGACCATCCGAGGCGACAAGCCATCCGGGCATGTCCTCAGACGATATCTCATAGTCAGCTGGACCGAGCACAACATCTCCAGAAGGCAGAGGAAGGACATAGTCCGATCCAGCCGCCTGAGCGGTCTGGATGTCGGAAATGACAGCCTGGTCAAATGAGGAGAACGCTCCGGCAATCTCTTTCATCTGCTTGCCGTAGACCTTTCCGAGAGTCTTGAAGTTGGGCTTGATCTTTTTTGTGATTATCCCCGTGGTGTCGGAGATAAATTCGGCCTCCTTGACATTGACCTCGCCAAGGATAATACCCTTGACCTGCTCAAGTTGGGAACGCACCTTGTCTGATATGACTGGAATCACAAGCTTCGAAAGAGGCTGGCGGACCTTGATGGAGACTTTTCGTCTGAGAGCCAGAACCATCGAAGTGGCTTTCTGGGCCATAGACATCCTCTCTTCCAGATCCTTATCGATCACAGACTCATCGCACTTCGGCATCAGGACAAAATGGACTGACTCCTCCCCTTCCGGGACAAGATCCAAATACAGGCGATCCATATAGAACGGGGCGATAGGAGCGGCAAGCACAGCAACCTCCACCAAGACCTCGTAAAGGGTCTGGTAAGCGGAAAGCTTGTCCTGATCCATCTTTCCTCCCCAGAAACGCTTGCGGTTCAGGCGCACATACCAGTTGCTGAGATCGTCGCAGACAAAATCCTGGATCAACCGGCCAGCCAACGTGAGGTCATAGTCCTCATAAGCGTCCTCAACCTTCTTCTCCAAAGTATTCAGGAGAGAAATGATCCATCTGTCTATCTCCGGACGTTTTGAGTACTCAACCTTAGGAGCAGATGGATCGAAGCCATCCACATTGGCGTACAAGGCGAAGAATGAATATGTGTTATAGAGAGTCCCAAAGAACTTCCTGCGTACCTCATCCACTCCGGCCTCGTCAAACTTAAGGTTATCCCAAGGCTGCGCATTAGTCAGCATATACCAGCGGAGGGCGTCGGCGCCATATTTGTCGAGCTCCTCGAAAGGATCGACAGCGTTGCCCAGACGCTTGCTCATCTTGTTGCCGTTCTTGTCAAGTACAAGACCATTCGAGATGACCGTCTTGTAAGCGGGAGTACCGCTGACCATCGTGTGGATAGCGTGGAGGGTGTAGAACCAGCCGCGTGTCTGGTCGACTCCTTCAGCGATGAAATCAGATGTGCAACCGAACTTGTCGGATCCAAGGTTACGCAGACCTTCCTGGGCATATGGCATCGCACCTGAATCGAACCAGACGTCGATAAGGTCAGTCTCCCTGGTCATCTTCTTACCGGAAGGACTAACCAGGAACATATCATCCACATAAGGCCTGTGGAGATCTATCTTATCGTAATTCTCCTTGCTCATGTCGGCCGGATCGAAACCTTTGTCCCTCAAGGGGTTCGAAGGCATGATCCCAGCCTTGACAGCCTTGTCAAGCTCAGAGCATAGCTCGGCGGCGGAGCCTATGCATATCTCTTCTTTTCCATCTTCAGTACGCCAAATAGGCAACGGAGTGCCCCAGAAACGGCTCCTGCTAAGGTTCCAGTCCTGGATATTCTCAAGCCACTGGCCGAAACGTCCGGTACCGGTCGACTCAGGCTTCCAGTTGATGGTCTTGTTAAGAGCGACCATCTGGTCCTTGACTGCGGTGGTCTTGATGAACCAGGCGTCCAACGGGTAATAAAGCACGGGCTTGTCGGTACGCCATGAATGGGGATAGCTGTGGGTGTGTTTCTGGATCCTGAAGCACCTGCCGTCCTGCTTCATCATCATACAAAGGTCGACATCGAGAGTCGGCGCGTCAGCGGGGATGGAATCGTCAAAGGCGTTCTTGACATACCTGCCGGAGAACTCCTTGTAAGAGGGATCCACATGCGCCTTGACATATTCAGGATCAAGATCTTCTATACGGTAGAACCTGCCCTCGTGGTCGACTTGAGCCTGCCTTTTCCCATCCTTGTCAATCATGATGATGCCAGGAACACCGAAATTGGCCGAAACCTTCTTATCATCAGCACCGAAAGTGGGGGCGATATGGACAATGCCGGTACCATCCTCAGTGGTGACATAGTCTCCGGAGATAACCCTGAAAGCCTCACCTTCGTCGACAGGGCTGAACCAAGGAATCAACTGATTATAGCGAATCCCGACGAGGTCGGATCCTTTGAAACTTCCTTCAAGCACTTTATAAGGGACAAGCTTGTCTCCCGGTTTGTAATCCTCGAGCGGGATCTCCGCCGCCTTTGGATTGAACCATGCGCTAACCAACTCTTTGGCAAGGACATACACAGCCTTCTTGCCGGTGTACGGGTTAAAGGAAAGGACCCTGACATAATCGAACCTCGGACCGACGCAAAGAGCGACATTGGAAGGAAGAGTCCACGGTGTGGTTGTCCAGGCCAGGAAATACACGGGAGCGTCCACTCCAGCGAACAAAGGCTCTGACTTCTCGTTCCTGACCGCCTCGAACTGGACGGTCGCGGTGGTATCGGTCACATCCTTGTAGCATCCGGGCTGATTCAGCTCATGTGAGCTCAAGCCGGTGCCGTCGGATGGGGAATATGGCTGGATTGAATATCCTTTATACAGAAGGCCCTTGCCATAAATATCCTTGAGCAAATACCAAAGGGTCTCGATGTAACGGTTGTCATAGGTGATGTACGGATCGTCCATGTCCACCCAATAACCGACCCGCTGGGTCATCTCCTCCCATTCGGCGGTGTACTTCATGACCTCTTCGCGGCAAGTGCGGTTATAGTCACCGACAGATATCTTGGTCCCGATGTCCTCCTTATGGATTCCGAGCTTCTTCTCCACTCCAATCTCGACAGGAAGGCCATGGGTGTCCCATCCGGCCCTACGGCTAACCTTGAAACCAGTCTGGGTCTTGTAACGGCAGATAGCGTCCTTGATCGAGCGGGCCATCACATGATGGATTCCCGGCTTTCCGTTAGCGGACGGCGGGCCTTCGAAGAAGACGAACTCAGGGGCGCCTTCCCTCACCTCGAGGGATTTCTCGAAGGCTTTGTTTTTCTTCCACCTGTCCAGCACCTCATTCCCGACAGAAACCAGATCTAGTCCTTTGTACTCTTTGAATGTCATAATTTTCTTCCTAATTTTGCATCTGGATACACCGCTGAGCCCGGGCGTTTCCGAATGCGCGAAGTTAGGTATTTCCAACATATTTAACAAGTAAGATTTGAGGTGAACATAATAGACATCATCATCGTATGCTGCTGCGTCCCAGCCGTTATCCACGGCCTTTCGAAAGGGTTTGTCAGCCAAGCTTTTTCCCTCGTCGCGTTGATCCTGGGCGTATGGCTGTCTTTCAAGTTCTCAAACGCTGTGGGAAAGTGGCTGGTCACCTATATCGATCTGCCAAGCACTGTAATCCACGTCATAGCGTTCGCCTTGATCATGCTTGTCGTGATGCTTATCACCCACCTTGCCGGGAAAGCTGTTGAGGGTGTGTTGAAAGTGGTAATGCTCGGATGGCTCAACAAACTCCTGGGAATCGTTTTCGCCCTCTTGAAGGCGGTGCTGATTATCGGATTAGTCATTATCCTTTTTGAAGCGATCAACAACACCTTCCCTATCGTTCCTTCGAAGACAATGGAGGAATCCATTTTTTACGGTCCTGTCAAGGACTTGGCGAACTTGATTTTCCCTTACCTTAAAGAGTTGATATTCAAGAAGTGATGGAAAGATTAATCCTCATAGAGACTTCCACGTCGCTTTGTTCCGTGGCCATAGTGGAGAACGGGGAGATCGTTTGCGAGAGATTGAGCGATGAACCCAGGGCGCACGCCTCGATGACAGCTCCTTACATCAGCGACATGCTTAAGGAGAGAGGTCTTAAGGTGAGCGATTGTGGCGCCGTCGCGGTCAGTAAAGGCCCCGGCTCTTATACCGGGCTCCGCGTGGGAGTTTCTACCGCCAAAGGACTATGTTTCGGTGCGGGTATTCCCCTAGTCTCTGTCGGCACTTTGGATACCCTTGTCTGGCAAGCGAAGGACGAAAGCCTTGTCCCTGAGGGCTGCGCATATATTATCCCCATGATAGACGCCCGCAGGATGGAAGTCTACACCGCCGTTTTCTCCCCCGATGGGAAGCAATTGACTCCCACCACCGCTAGCATTGTGACTTCGGATTCATTCAAGGAGCGACTTGAGGAAGGGAAGGTGCTATTTATCGGTGACGGAGCGGGCAAATGTGAGGAGACCCTAAGCCACCCCAATTCCGTCTTCGTCCAATGCTGCCCGAAAGCTTCCGGAATGAAGACACCAGCCACAGCCGCTCTCAAGGAAGGACGCTTTGAGGATGTGGCGTATTTCGAGCCTTTCTACCTGAAAGAGTTCGTGACTACAGTGAGCAAAAAGAAACTTTTTTAGATACATCATGAAAATTGGAGTCGCCGGTGACCATGCCGGCTATGAGTACAAAAACAGGATCGCTGAACTGCTGACCAAGAAAGGCTATGATGTGGCTGACTACGGGACATATTCCGACACCAGCTGCGACTATCCGGACTACGCACACGCGCTTGCGGAGGCTGTCCAGAAGAAAGAGGTTGACCTCGGGATCGCCCTTTGCGGTACAGGTAACGGGATGGCCATCACCCTCAACAAGCATCAGGGAGTCAGGGCCGGACTCGCCTGGAACAGCGAGGTCGGAAGGCTGGTGAAGGCCCACAACGATGCCAACGTGCTGGTCCTTCCCGCCCGTTTCATCTCCTACCAAATGGCGACAAGGATCGTCAATACTTGGCTTTCCACTCCCACCGAAGGCGGCAGGCATGAGCGCCGTAGAGAGAAAATCGACGTCAAGTAATTGGATGTCAAGGCTCTCATAGCTGATTCCAGCCTGCTGGGAAACGTTTTGTCCGGTAATATCGACGATTATCCGGACGGGATAATCATACCCATTGACAAGCCTTACAGGTGGACCTCCGCGGATGTGGTCCGTAAACTAAAATGGGCGGCATGCAAGCATTTCGGTAAGAAAAACCTGAAGGTCGGCCATGCCGGCACCCTTGATCCCCTCGCCACCGGAGTCCTTCTTATTTGCGTCGGCAAAGCTACCAGACTTGCGGAGACGCTCCAAAAAGAGAGAAAGGAATATGTGGCCGGAATAGCATTCGGAGCCACCACTCCGTCATTCGATCTTGAGAAGGCAGCCGATAAGACTTATCCGATAGATAAAGTTACGGAAGAATCTGTTACTGAACTGCTTCCGAGGTTTCTCGGGGAGCAGGACCAGGTTGCTCCCCTGTTTTCGGCCAAGTCGGTTGATGGGGTGCGGGCATATGAGTTGGCGAGGAGGCAGTTCAAGGAGAGGGGCAAGGCGAAAACTGAGGTGCTCGAGGATTTCGACCATAGTGTCGCGGATCTCCTCAATGTCCAGAGAATCAACATCTACGAGCTGGATTTGCTATCTTTTGAGGCTAATAGCTCTGAGGCAGGGGCAGGGGCACCGCTGGGCCCTGTCCGCGTCCATTCTCGCTTCGCTGCGGCTGAGTACGGCCAGGGCCCACGGTGCCCTCTGCCTGACGGCGACAACAACGGCACGGGGGCAGCGTTATCTCTGCCCGAAAACGACAAGGGTCCGGACGGGAGAATCAATGTGGCGGACACTTCTGGTCTGAACTTGGCGGTGGCTACTGTCAGAATCGCTTGCAGCAAAGGAACTTACATCCGGGCACTAGCCAGAGATTTCGGCGAGGCCCTCGACTCGGGCGCCCACCTCGCGTCACTGCGTAGAACAAAATCAGGCGGCTTCGATGTCGAAACCGCCCTATCTGTCCAGCAAGCCCTGAGCCTGCTTCCCGTCAATACTCGAGCGTGACCCTACGGTCCAGGTAATTCACCCGGTCCCTGGAGACCTGCAGAACCCCTTTCACCTTTTCGAAATAGACAATCGCCTCCTGCATCTTAGAAGGATCCGGGATCCTGATCGCTATCGCATTGACTATCCTATAGTCGTAAATGATTGAAGCTCCATATTTACGAATCGCCTTCAGAAGGGGATCCTTTCCAATCTCTATATCGTAGCTGACCACAACGACATCACTGGAATATTCCAATCCTGAATCTACCGGACGCAGAGGCGGTGCCATTCCAGGAGCGGGAATATCAGGAGCATCATAAGAGTCCACCTTGGCGAGTTGTTTCTCTGTACGGCTCATAGTGCTGCATCCTGTCAAGACAAGGATGGCAGCGGACAAGCCTGAAACAAAAGAAATGAAAAATCTGATCTTCATCTTCAATGATATCCGGCTATTTCCCTGCAAGTTTGAAGCCAGAAGAAGCCCATTCCGTCATATTTCCGGAATCATCATAAATCAGATATCCCTCGACATCTGTTTTAGAGTTGATAAACTCCCTGGCGGCATCAAGGCCTATAACCATACAATAGGTGGCATAGGCATCAGCCGTGACGGCATCCTTTGCCACAATGGTGGCGCTCAGAAGGTTATGTTGGACCGGATAACCGGTACGGGGGTCTATAGTGTGGGAATACTTCTTCCCGTCCCTCTCATAATATTTCCGGTAATTGCCCGATGTCACCACACCGCACCCGCTGCCGTCTCCTTGCCAAATACCATCCAGATCGGCGCCAGGAGACATATTCCCGTCAAAGGGGCGATCGATTCCGATTGACCAGGGCACTCCCCTTGGATTAAATCCCTCGCAATAAATCTCGCCTATATCCACCAACATGTCCTTGACTCCGAGCGAATGAAGGTAATCAGCGATCTTATCGGAAGTGTAACCTTGGGCTATGGCGTTGAAATTGAGCTTCGGACGCATCCCGGGAACGGTCGAGGTCATCTCGGGGGTCATATTATCCATCCCACAGACAGCCAGAACACTATCCACGGTCGTCTTCGAAGGCATCTGGTCTGAAGTGAATCCGAAACCCCAGATGTCAAAAAGCGGGGCTGAAGCCACGTCCAAGGCACCTCCGGTCTCCTCATAAAACTTCCTTGACAAGGCATAGATATCCTTGAACATATCGTTCGGGCTCGTCAGGAGACCCGCGTTGAAACGGCTAAGCTGGGATCCTTTGTTATATCCCGACAAGGTGGTATCAATCAAAGTTAGGATAGAGTCAACCGCCAGTTGGATCTTCTCCTGGCTGACCTTGACTCCCTTCTTGTTGAATTTCACTGAATATGTGCCACCTTGAGCGTATCCGGTCAATTGGATATACTGTTCCTGTTTCGAGCAGGAAACCAGTGATAGACAGGCGGCAACGCAAACCGCGAGAAATAATAATCCTGAAAAAAGTCGTTTCATCCTTGCAATAATAATCATTTACGAGAGAAATATCGCCATCAATGGACTGGTTTTTGTTGAAAGAATACCGTTTTTGCGTTTTTTATGCGATATTTGCATGTTCAAGACAATAAGATGAAATTTAAGAACGTATTAATCATACTCTCAGCTGTCACACTGACGGTTCTCACCTCTTGTCATAAAGACAATGGCGAAAGCAGTGGCCTTCCTTATCTCGATGGATCGGTCACCTTCGACATTCCAAAATTCGTCAGCTTGGGCCAAGAGCTCAAACTGACCCCTCAAGGAGTTAAAAACCCCACCGGGGATCTGGGATACTACTGGTTCTCTTCGTGGAAAACCGCCAAAGACACGGTGAAGACAGAGACCGGTCCCGGGGACGGTTCCTGGACGGTTTCAGCCCCCGAGGCTATCGGAACCTATTCGATCACCGCTGGTGCTTTCGCTGAGGATTACTACGGTTCAACTTGTGAAAAGAGCTTCACTGTAGTCGACGCTTCCCTTAACGGATCTATCACGGGTGCCGGATACCAGTCCGACTCTGTCAAATTAGTTGATTCCAGGGATGGTGGAATTTATTACCTCGCCACCTCAGGAGGGAATGTCTGGATGCAGAACAACCTTTATTATTCAGGTTCCGGTGCCTCGTATGAGAATAGTCCGGCAATGGACCAGGTGTTCGGAAGGCTGTATACCTGGAACGAGGCGATGACAGCCTGTCCTGAAGGATGGCATCTACCCTCTGACGCTGATTTCGCGGCCCTTGCCGAAGCGAACGCCGGAAAAGGAGAGACTTTCACGGGCGCGGCGGGTCCCTTAATGACTGATGCTCACTTCAACGGATTCAAAATGTGGACTTTCTGGCCGGATGTTAAAATCACTAACAAGGCCAAGTTCTCAGCGATGCCGATTGGCTATGCGATTGACCAGGAAGGGACACGGAAATATGTGGGAATCAATGAATATGCCGCTTTCTGGACTTCTGACGAAAACGGTGAGAACGGATTGTATCGCTACATCTTCGTCTCCAAGAACGACATATTCTGCTCAAACGGAGACAAGGGATCTTTCCTCGCCTCCGTCAGATGTGTCAAAGACTGATAAAAAAGGAGTTACCTCAAATCAGTGATAACATAAGAATTATCGAGGGTCTTTTCGTCAAAACGGAAAGACTCTTTCTTTTCGGTCTTGTCCGAATATGAGAGATTCTTGATGACGAACTCGGAGACCGAACCGTCATTCAGCTTCACCTCGGCGCCGATCAATTCGGCCGTGCCTGTCTTGAAGAAAAGTTTGAGCTGGGAGATGTCCATAGAATACTTTCCCTTGACTTTCGGTGACAAGACGGACTCGTCAGCCACTTTGCCCTGGAACTTGGAGGCTCCCGAAGAGACCTCAGTGAAAGCGGAGTCCACAGCGGATATCATCAAGGCCGGATTAGTGGCGTAGCTGTCAGCGGAATCGTCAACATATTCAACGAGAGCCTCTTCTGACATACGATCAACAGTCCAGCGGGTGGAACCATCGCACCAGACCTCGAGCCCGTTGCCCTCCAACATGAAAGAGTTCCCTTGTATCTTGACATTCCCTTCCCCGGTCATCTTCGCCTTGGACTTTGAGGACTGGAGCGAGAAGGAGTAATCAAACGACACAAGCGAGGACGAGACCTTGTCGATAAACCTCTCAAGGATCTTGCTCTTGGCATCCGCGCATACAGATGCGGCCAGTAACGCGGCCAGTATGATGATGGTCTTTCTCATGATAAAACACAAGATTGCACAAGTTGTGCCAGAAGCCTACTGCTGGTTCCTGAAGGACTCTAGAACCTTCTCCAGCTCATCCAGGCTACCGATAAGGACCTCACGAGGTTTGGACCCAGATTGAGGGCCAACGACTCCGGCTGCCTCGAGCTGGTCCATAACTCGCCCAGCCTTGGCATAACCCATTCCCAAACGTCTCTGGAGATCGGAAGTGGAGCCCCTTTGGTTGATGACGATCATCCTTGCAGCCTCTTCGAAGCGCTCGTCAAGATTCTTCATATCAACCAGACCGCCTGATCCTTCCTCGGTGGATTCTTCGACATCAGGAAGGTAATATGGAGTGTTGTAGCTCTTCTTATAGCCTTGCTGGGCACCTATGAACTCGGTCAGCTTGCTGATCTCATCACTATCGATCAGGGCGCACTGGACCCTTTCCATCTCGACCCCGGCATAATAGAGCATGTCGCCCCTTCCTATCAGTTTCTCGGCGCCAGGAGAATCGAGAATCGTGGAGGAATCTATCCTGGAGATTACCCTGAAGGCGATTCTGGTCGGGAAGTTGGCTTTGATCAGACCGGTGATGACGTCAACAGAAGGCCTTTGGGTCGCCAAGACAATATGAATACCGGCAGCCCTACCCTTCTGGGCGAGTCGGATGATGGATGTAGAGATGCTTCTGGCCATCGCCTTGGCGTCTCCACCGCCGCCGACAGACATTGTAAGGTCGGCATACTCATCAACAATCGTCACGATATAAGGAAGGAACCTGTGGCCATCCGTAGGAAGAAGATGGCGCTCCTTGAATTTCTCGTTATATTGCTTGATATTAGGCACATAAGCCTTGCTAAGCAATTCATAGCGCTGCTCCATCTCGGCCACGAGAGCCTTCAGGACCTTCTCTGCCTTGTCGGATTTCTTGACAATGGCATTCTCCTGCTCGTCCCTTTCATCATTGCAAGGCATCACCGCCAGATAATGATGCAGCAGACGGCCATAGTGCGAGAACTCGACCATCTTCGGATCAATGAAGACAAACTTAAGCTCCGAAGGATGCTTTGAATATAACAGCGATGCAACCATCGCGTTCAGGCCTACAGACTTACCCTGTTTTGTGGCACCCGCGACAAGCAGATGGGGAGCGTCAGCCAAGTCAAAGACCTTGACTTTCTGATGGATTGTGTAACCGATAGCGATAGGCAGTTCCGCCTTGCTCTCCCTGAAAGCGTTGTCATTGAGGACAGCGCGCATCGGCACTATGGAAGGCTTGTCATTCGCCACCTCAATACCCACCGAGTCAGTCAGTGTCACGACACGGACTCCCCTGGCGTGGAGGTACATACCGATATCCTCCTGCAGTTTCTTTATCTCGGCTATCTTTACTCCAGGAGCGGGATAAACTTTATACAAAGTCACGGTCGGTCCGACGATTGCCTTGACGTCGTTGATCTGGATACGGTAATTCTCGAGGGTCGCCCGGATCTTGTTGTTGTTTCTGGCCAACTCTTCCTCTGATACCTCGTGGCGGCCTGTTGAATATTCCTCAAGCAACTCCAGCGAGGGGAACTCATATCTGGGAAGCTCGTCCCGGACATTGATCGGTTCCAGTTCCTGCGTAATCTCGGTAGACAGTTCCTCCCCCTTGATTATCTCCAATGAAGTCTCTTGTTCCGGATCTTTAGAATCTTTGCTCTTCGTCCCGGGGGAGACGGCAGAATCAGATCCTGCCACCCTCGGCACGGTAAGAGGGGGGACCGGAGCGTCGCTTGGCGACGCGAGCGGTGGGGCCGAGCGAAGCGAGGCATCTGAGCTACCGTCTGCCCCCGGGACGGGAGTCACGATTGAGTCGTGCCGGTCATGCCACTGCCCATCGGCCGTACTCGGCCGCAGCGAAGCGAGGACGGACTCGGACGAGGGCAGGTGGCTGACCGGCCCAGAAATTTCCGGATTCTCCGGCTCTTTGACCTGTCCCAAAGAATCAAGCCAATCCCTGAACTTGTCGCTGGCGAAGAAAAGCCAAAGGGCGAGAAGAAGCAGAAGCAATATGGCGGTGATAATGGATCCGAAAAGGTTCCGGGACCAACTGACCACAGTCTCTCCGCACTCGCCCCCGAGTCCCCCGCCAAACACATTGCCCCAACCGGCCAAATCAGAGATGAACGCCAGCAGGAACGACGCCACAAGGGCTCCCGAGACAGTCAGCAGAATTGTCCTGGTCATCGAGTAATGCCACCTTTGGAGGAGCAGACGAGCCGAAACGGCAAAAAGGATCAGCACCAACGCAAGGCTGCCGAGACCGAACCACTCCCGGACCAGAAGATTGGCCCATTTATAACCTAACTTACCTGCGAAATTGCTGATTTTCACAGATTTGTCAGCGACAGGAGCGGCCAAGGCGCTCTGATCCACCTTCCATGTGAAGAAATAGGACAGAGTGGCGAGAAGAGTGAACAGTGTGAATGCCGCCACGATGAGACCGGTAGTCTTTACCAGTCTCGCCTTGTCGTCATCATCCATGTCTCTCCACAACCTGCGCATAGCTACTTCCTGTTTTTCCTGTTGTTTTTCTTACCACCCTTGCGGTTCTGCCCGTTCATGCCGAGATTGAGGCCGGGACGGTTGAAATTGGAGTCACCAGACACCTTGCCCAACTCAATCCCCTCAGGAACCTTTATCCTATAATCAGATAGTTTCTCTATGTCCGAGAATATCGTCTCGTCAGCGACGCTGTCCTTGTTCCAAATCAGATACTGCTGGCGCATGTAAATGGCAAGGGAGCGGATCATAGCGGTCTTGACCTCCCCTTCCGGTTCTCCGGCGATAAGGTCGATTATGCTCTCTATATTGCGGCCATAGTGGTTGGCTTTCACGGGAGCCTTATCCAGAGGGATGACCATAGGACGGGCGGCCTTCGCCTCAGGTAGAGGGGCAGGATACGGGGAATCGATGTCAAGGTCGTAACCGGCGATCATGTAGAGATGGTCCCAGAGCTTTTGCTCATAGTTTTCCTGCTGATGGACCTGCGGGTTCAAGGTCTCCATGACTTTCACCACGGCCCTTGCTTGCTCGCTGCGCTTGGCCTTGTCAGGAATAGCTCTCAGCTGCTCGACCATGATCAGCACATTACGGCCATACTCGGGCATCTGTAGTTTCTCCCTCTCGGTATTGTAATAAAGCTTTATAGAGTTGTCGTTAGCTTCCATACACATATAGTCTATTCCGCGAATATAAGAAAAAAAAGCCGCTTAGCCATTTCCCTTCCGAGGGAATATGAGGCTGACCACCAAGCCTATGACAAAGCATGTCACAAACCCTACTGACGAGTACAGGAGCAGATGAACCATCTGGAACCGTGTGACAACCAATTGTACGGCCACGCCGGCCAGAAGTCCGGCGACAGCCCCTGTCGAATTGGCCTTCGGGCAGAGGAAACCGAGTAGGAAAAGCCCTCCGAGTCCTCCGAGCAAAATGCCGAGGATCTTTGAGAACTCATCCCAGAGAGATTTCACATCCCAGGTCGCCATCATCAAGGCGAAACAGATGCCGATCGCTCCAATCAAGAGAGTGGCGGTCTTGGCGGTTTTAAGTGAGGCAGCTCCTTTCTTTAGTTTGGAATGGATATCGGTCACGTAGGCGGTCGCGGCGGAGTTCATAGACGCGCTCAAAGTCGACATCGCGGCGGCGAAAACGCCAGCGATAACCAGGCCAAGCGCACCAGTAGGGATATGAAGGCTGACATACCATGGAAGAATGGCGTCAGGATCGTTTACACCCATGCTCAACTCTGAAGGATGCATCTTGAAGAAAACATATATAGCTGTGCCCACAAAGAAAAAGAGCAAGGTGGCCGGCACGCTCAGGAAGGCGTTGGTATAGACACTCTTACGTGCCTGTTTCTCAGTGCTTGTGGTCAAGTACCGCTGAACGACAGTCTGGTCGGTCCCGTAAGTGGTGATGTTCGTGAACACAGTGGCTATCAACACTGTCCAGACTGTAGTCTGCCTAAGGTCGAAATGAAGCGATCCGAGAGAGAACTTCCCGTCGGTGGCCGCTGTCGAGACAAGAGCCGGGAATGAACCTGGTGTGGCTCCCACGATGCTGAATACGACCGCGAGCGCGGCTCCAATCAGTACCACAACCTGAAGAGCATCTGTCCAGGCAACGGCCTCGATTCCTCCCATATATGTGTACACGAGCGCCAGCACACCCATCAACGCGATACAAGCGAAGATATCGAACCCCGTCACGATATTCAGGGCGATGGAGGGAAGCAGCAACACGACACCCATCCTACCGACTTGGTATAGGATGAACGACAGGCTGCAAAGGACTCTGACGAAGGGGCTGAAACGCTTTTCAAGATATTCGTAGGCAGTGGTGACACCGAGACTCCTGAACTTAGGGATGAAAAGAAGAGTGATGAACGGTACCACCAGCACGATTCCGAAATTGAAAAGGAGATAGCTCCAATCAGTGGCGTAAGTCTTCGCCGGGATGGACATGAAAGTAATCGCGGACAGAGTGGTTCCGAATATGCTCAAGCCGACTATCGGCCATGGGATCCTCCCGCCGCCTTTGAAATAGTCATCGGTGCTTTTCTGCCGTTTGGAGAAGAACCAGCCCATCCAGGCGAGGACGGCGAAATATAGGAATATCACCACGATATCCAGCCACCCCATCCTTCTGATATGGCTTCTGATCTCTCCCCGTAATATGACTGGAGTACGCACTCCCGGAGCCACCTCGCCACTGCAGATGATGAATGAGTCACCATCCCGCAGGATATTGGTAGTGACAGGCAGCACTTGATCTTCCACTGGCACGGTCAGCATAGTGGAAGTAACTGTGTGATAAAGTCTTAGAACATTATCAGGAATGGCCGGATTCTCACTTCTGCCCCCAGCGAAAAGGATATGGTTCGTGCCGAACGGGACAGCGCAACCGGCCATGACCGGGAATTCACCCTTCACAGTCTTCCACTCTCCCAGACGGGGATTCCAGGCCCATCCGTCGTCAAGGACTTGCCAGGGAGAGTCACCTTGGTAATTCCTGCCGCTGAACAGGTAAAAGCAATTGTCCAGCCCGTCGCTCTGGACCACCCCGACCGCGAAAGCCCTCGCCGGAGCATCCGGCCAAGGGAGATTCTTAGTCTGTCGAGTCCGCAAGTCGAGGCAGAGGAACACGTCCAACGCCTCCTGATCAGGTCCCATTGAGGATACTCCGCCCGCGAGATAGACTTGGGAGCCGATCTGCCCACCCGCCATATTGGAAAGCGGGAGCGGAAGGGTACCCCAATCCTCAACAACCGGCTTGCCGTCCGGATCCAACTTCAAAAAACGAATCTCGGACAGGCACTCCTCGGCTCGGCATCCACCAATCAGGAGCAATCCCCCATCGTGAGGGACAGTGACTCCGTAAGCGGATTCCTTTCCTAATATCCCCGGCCAACAACGCCAACCGGCTTCTGGATCCTGGACGTAAACATCTGAGTACCATACCTTAGGCCCACCAACTGAAGGAAGACCATCCGGGAAATTCGCTCCCCCGGCGACCACAAGCCGGTCACCTATCATTCCGGAGTAGACCCCGGCAAGGCCAAGATTACCCGCGGTATCCGAAGGAGATGGCGGGAGCACGGTCGAATCCCACACGAGGTCCTCGACACTGGTGAGAGCAAGGCCGCTATTCCCATGGTCTCCCGCCTGTCTTGAAGACGAGCAGGAGACCAGGATAGCCAGCAAGGCGATAAAGAATGCCAGGCGACGGTTCATTTATTTTAAGATATTCTTGAATTCGCCGAACGTTGTTCCAGACAATTCTTCAAGGAATGCCTTATAATTATTATCATCCATTGTGTTGAGAGGCCTGCGGCAAGGGCCGAGATCCATTCCCGCAGCCTTCATGTACGCTTTGCCACACCCACTGCCATACTTGTCCAGCAGGGTTATCAGCTTGACCGCCTCGAACTGGAGTGACGAGGCCTTGACTATATTCCCAGAGTCAAACGCCTCAGTGATAGCGTGATATATGGGAGCCATATAGCCATAAGTGCTTCCGACAAAGGTCCTGGCACCAATGGATAGAGCCTCCAGCAGCATCTCATCCCTACCCCACATGATGTTGTACTTGCGGTTACCGAACTCCAGGCACAGTTGGTAGTCCATCATGTTCTCGTCCGTGTACTTGATACCGGCGAAATTGGGAATCAACCCATCCACTATCTCCAGGAACCGGATCATAGGGAAAGCGACCTTTGTTATGACCGGAATATGGTAAAAATAGAAAGGCATGTCAGGAACCGCTGAAGCCACCTCAGCCACAGACAGCGCCAAATCCTTGACAGAGGCTGGCCTCTGGTAATAAGGAGCGGTCATAGCTACGGCGTCCAGACCGACTTCCCTGGCGTATCTAGCTAGATCCTTGCAATCCTCAAGACTTGTCCCGCCAAGAAAACCAATCACGGCGAACCCTTCACTCCTTTGGCCTGCCCACTCTTTAAACAGAGCTTTCTTCTCACTCATGGTGAGGGATGACCCTTCACCCGTGGTGCCGCAGGCGAACACGCCTGACACCCCGTTGTCTTTATAGAACTTCGCCTGGAGGGAAACTTTGGCCAAATCTACACTACCCTGCGCATCGAACGCTGTGAACGGTGCGCAGACAAGACCTTGTATCTTATTCATGCCCAGCTACTTCCCGAAATAGCGTTGAAGAAGACCATAAAAACCGGCTCCGTGGCGGGCCTCATCCTTGGCCATCTCATGGACTGTGTCATGGATGGCGTCATAGCCGAGTTGTTTTGCCCTTGTGGCGATAGCGAGCTTGCCTTCGCATGCGCCGGCCTCAGCTTGATAACGCTTTTCAAGATTGGTCTTGGTGTCCCAAACGACCTCACCGAGAAGTTCGGCGAACTTCGAGGCATGCTCGGCCTCCTCAAAAGCATAGCGCTTGAAAGCGTCAGCGATCTCAGGGAATCCTTCCCTCTCTGCCTGACGGCTCATGGCGAGGTACATTCCCACCTCTGTGCATTCACCGTTGAAATGATCCCTGAGCCCCTGGAGGACCTCCTCGTCTTCGACTTTACCGTCTCCAATGTGGTGCTCGCAAGCCCACTGGGGCTTGCCGGACTCGTCCTTTATCTCGACAAATTTGCTAGCGGGAGCCTTACACTGAGGGCAACGCTCCGGCGGGTTCTCGCCCTCATAGACGTACCCGCAAACTAAACATCTAAATTTCTTTTTCATAATGATAAAAGTGTTTTCACAAATATAAAAAACATTTCCGGTTTTCATTGTACCCTGATATGGCACATCTTGAGATTATCTTTGCCGATAGGTTAAAATCGCGTATATTAGTAGGAGAATATTATATATGACCCCCTTCCTCAAACAAATAGCTCTACGTTATCTGGCTGGAGAAGACATCTCCTCCAAGGTTTTCGTGTTCCCGAACCGCCGGAGCCAGGTCTTCTTCAAGAAGTACCTGAGCGAGGCTGTGGCTTCCACCGGGAGGCCGATTGTCGCCCCGGAGATGTTGACTATCAACGATTTCTTTTACAAAGTCTCCGGCACTCTGGCCAGCGACAGGGTGACTCTCCTGCTCGAGTTATATGAGTGCTACAAGGAGGTCTACAATGCGGCCGAGCCTTTGGATGAGTTCATCTTTTGGGGAGATGTGATCCTCGGGGACTTTGACGATGTGGACAAGTACCTTGTCAGTCCCGACAGGCTTTTCACCAATGTCAAGGAGTTCAAGGAGATCCAGGATACCTTCTCCTATCTCACTGAGAATCAGCGCAAAGCCCTAGAGAGTTTCACAAGGCACTTCAAGGAGCCGGGCCGGAAAGACTCCGGTTCCGTAAAAGACAGGTTCCTTCAAATATGGAATATTCTTCTTCCACTCTACAAGAGTTTCCGGGAGCGCCTTTCATCTAAAGGGATGGCCTATGAGGGCATGGCGTACAGGAATCTGGCGGAGAAACTCGGAACAGAGTCGGTAGCCGATGTGCTGGCTGCGGTTGAAGGAGAAGTCAGGGAATATGTTTTCGTGGGGCTGAACGCCCTCAACGAGTGCGAGAGGACTGTCATGAGGAAAATGCGTTCCGCAGGTCTGGCCTCCTTCTGCTGGGACTTTTCATCAGATATGCTCAGGGACCCCCGCAACAACGCGTCCTTGTTCATGAGCCGGAATCTGGAAGAGTTCGGACAGGCTTTCCCCCTGGACGATGATGACTTGCAAGTCCCTGACATTGAAGTTATAAGTGTTCCCTCTGCCGTGGGACAGGCCAAATTGCTCACGTCGTTATTGAAAGATGAGGATCATGCGGTGATCCTGCCGGATGAGAGCCTGTTGCTTCCCGTGCTGAACTCTATCCCGCCCCACATCAAGGACATAAACGTGACGATGGGCTATCCCATGAAAGGTAGCTCACTGTACGACTTTCTGGGGCTTATCGCTGCCATGCAGACGCACCTCAGGATGAAAGATGGCCAGTGGTACTTCTATCATAACCAAGTCTGGTCAGTATTCGCGTCCGGCCTGTTCAAAGAGATAACTCGTGGCGACGATGAGACACTCAAGAAGGTCGCCGAGGTGAAAAAACAGGCGAAATACTATATTCCCGAGTCTGAGCTTAGAGGCACTCCCCTGCTCGACTTGGTTTTCCGCCCGGTCGTAAAGAATTTAATATCTCCGGACAAAGATCAGATCAAAGCCATCGCGGAATACCAGAAATCTTTAATACTTGGTTTGGCCGCGGCCATGGCTAAAGCCCCCGACATGGCCATCGAGCTGGAGTTCTCCAAGAGGGCATATTCCGCGATCAACCAATTGGAAGAGAATGATCTTGAGGTACTTCCATCCACTTACTTCAGGTTGTTGGACCAGCTAGTCGGCCCTATGGCAGTGCCCTTCAACGGGGAACCTCTCAAAGGGCTCCAGATTATGGGGCCTCTGGAGACCAGGGCTTTGGACTTCAAGCATCTGGTGATACTGTCTTGCAACGAGGGGGTCTTCCCTCGACGCAGCGTCAGCTCGTCCTTTATCCCTCCCGAGCTGAGGAAAGGATTCGGGCTTCCGACCTACGAGTACCAGGACGCCATCTGGGCATACTATTTCTACAGGATGATCCAAAGAGCCGAGACGGTCACGCTCGTGTACGACTCCCGTACGGAAGGCCTTAAGAGCGGAGAAGAGAGCCGGTTCATCAAACAGCTCGAGTACCACTACAACCTTCCTCTTAAAAGAAGCTTCGTCAAAGCGGAGGCGAAGATCGAGACATTTGCCGAGGAAATACCTAAGACTGAGGAACATATACAGAAATTGCAAGACGTTTCCCTCTCGGCATCTTCCCTAAAGAGTTATCTCGATTGCCCGGCGAAGTTCTATTTCTCGAAGGTGGAAAGGCTCAAAGAGGAGAGTGAGGTCGCCGAAGACCTGGACGCCGGAACAATCGGCGAGGTCTACCACGCCACGATGCAAGCCCTATACATGGGCGAGGGAGCAATGGATCCAACCTATGACATTAGTGACAAAAGGATGAACGCCACTTTCCCGGGAGCCCTTAAAGAGGTCTCGAAGGAATATATCTCCTCATGGCTCAGCCGCAAAGCCGACATCAAACGGAGGGTCAGAAGTCTCATAATGTCCCAACTCCATACCCTTGAGGTTTCAGGGAGAAACCTTGTGTTCGAGAGTGTAATCGTCCAATATGTCATGAAAACCCTGCGCAGGGATAAGGAATTGATGGAGAAACTGGGAGTCGGCTCGTTCCAGGTCTTAGGTCTTGAGAAGAAGGTCTCCACGAAGATAGACGGATTCAAGTTCGAGGGCTATATCGACAGGCTTGACAGCTTCCTGCCCGGCGAGGTGAGGATCGTCGACTACAAGACCGGGAAAGTGAGTGATAACGATGTGGACATTAACCCTTCCACCGCCCCTGGAGTAGCGGCCGCCATTTTTGGGGAAGAGAACAAGGGCCGCCCTAAAATCGCCCTCCAGATGTTCATTTATGACATCATGGTTCTTGAGAATCCGGAATTGAAAGACAAGGTGATCATCAACTCTGTCTACCATCCGGCTCTGCTATTCAGAGAGGATGTCAAGAATGTTCCTATGTGCGTGGAGTTCAAGGACGACATGATGGACAGGTTACACGGCTTACTGGCTGAGATGAAGGATATATCCCTACCATGGAGCCGGACCTCCGACGAGACGACATGTTCTTATTGTGATTTCAAAATGATTTGCGGAAGATAGTCATGATCAAGATATTACGAGCATCAGCCGGCTCCGGGAAGACACACAATCTGGCCGAGACATATATCAGGATCCTTCTTTCGGAGAGTGATCCTTCCGCATATCGGCACATTCTTGCGGTGACCTTCACCAACAAGGCCACCGACGAGATGAAAAGGAGGATTCTGAAGGAACTCCACACCCTTTCCATCGACCCTTCAAAGTCTCCTTACAAAGATGATTTCATTCCGTCGCTCTTCACATCGGCAGAAGCCCTGAAAAAAAAGGCGGGAGATATCCTCATACGTATTCTCCATGACTATGGCGCGTTCGCTGTCAGCACCATTGACCGTTTCTTCCAACAGACTCTAAAAGCCTTCTCCAGGGAAATCGGCCAATTCGCGTCCTATCAGGTTGAGCTCGACAAGGGCTCCCTCGTGGCCGAGACTGTAGATAGGATACTGGACTCCCTGACCGAGGACGACAAGGCCTTGCTGGGATGGCTCAGCGACAATTTGATGGAACAAATCGAGCAGGGCAAGAAGCTCAACCTTGAGAACGACCTGACGGACATGGCCAACCGCCTGAAGTCCGAGCAGCACCGTACCGTGGTCGAAGAATATGGGATAGATGAGGAGAAGGCATATTCAAAAGAGAGCCTCACAGCATTGAGAAACCGCCTCAGACAGTTCCTGACTGACTTTACCGAGAGTCTTAAAAAGTCTGCCGAGGAAGTCAATAAGGCTTTCTCAGACCATGGGTTATCCACTTTCGACACTAGCCGTGGATGGCTTGGGAAGTATTTGGATAAGATTAATGCCATCGAGCCTAAATCTTCTATTCCCAAGATCTCGGATTCAGTTCGTAGGAAAGCGTCTGACTACTCGGAATGGTTCACCCGGAAAGACCAGAATATACACAATAGCCTTGAGGGTGATCTCCTGCCTCCGTTCGCCAAGTTCGTGGCGTTATACGACCATGGGATCAAGTCCTATGAGACCGCTCGTCTTCTTCTCGGCCAGATCGGCTCCCTCGGAATCGCTTCAGAAGTACGAAGAGAGTTCCAGACCCTCTTGAAGGAAAAGAATGTGTTGAGTCTAGACGACTCCAACGTCCTTCTCAAGGATATAATCGACGGGTCAGACGCTCCTTTCATTTACGAGAAGTTGGGGGTCAGGTTCGAGCACTTCCTGTTGGACGAGTTCCAAGACACTTCCAGGGTGCAATGGGAGAATTTCAAGCCCCTGATCGCGAACAGCGACTCGGAAGGATTTGAGAATCTTTTGGTTGGAGATATCAAGCAAAGTATCTATCGATTCAGGGGGTCCGACTGGAAGCTGATGGCGGCCAATGTGGGGACACAGTTCCCTACCGCCGTCGAAGACAATCTCAAAGGCAACTGGAGAAGTCTCCGCAACCTGGTGGAATTCAACAATAAGTTTTTCGCTTATGCCGCCGAAAAGTTGGACAAGGCTTATGGCGAGGACGCTGAAGGAATATCAGTATCCAAAATCTACGGCAAAAAGGACGACGGTGAATTCGAGGAGCAACTAGTGATGTCCAAGGATACGGAAAACGGATTGGTGGAAGCTGTCTTCTGCCCTTCTGAAGAAGAGAATGACCATATTCTCCAGACCATCCGGAAAGTATTGGATGCTGGTGCGCTTCCAGGCGACATCACAGTCCTTGTCAGGAACAACACCGAAGGGTCTAATGTGGCCGCATTTCTTATGGATAACGGATTGGATGTGATCTCGGACGACTCTTTATGCCTGAAGTCTTCATTTATCGTCAGGAAACTTGTCTCGCTGATTTCCTCGGTCAAGAACCCGGAAGACACTATCGGTTCTTTCCTTGCCAAAGAAGCCGGACTCGATGTGAGCGGTCTTTCTTTCCACTCCCTTGTCGACTTGTGCGAGAGGCTTGCCAGACTACTCGCCGATGGACCCGACAAAGAGATATTCAAAAGCGAAACTCTTTATATCCAGTCATTTATGGATTATGTGATGGACCATGTCGCGGTCAATGGGAATTCTCTTGACACATTCTTGAAGGCATGGGGCAACGCGAACCCAATGGTCAGTTCCCCTTCAGATGTACAGGCCATCCGAGTTATGACTATCCATAAGTCCAAGGGTCTTGAATTCCCGTATGTTATCCTCCCTTACGCGGAGAAAGTCAAGTTGTTCCGTGACGGCAAGTCTTGGTCCGTCCCCAATGTGGAGGGAACCCCTCTGGACGGAATCGAGAGAACGGCATTCGACATCAATTTATCAGGGAAAAGTGCTGACACCCTTTTCGAAAAGGACTATCGGAATGAGCTCTTCCTCCAATATATCGACAATATAAACGTATTCTATGTCGCTCTGACGAGAGCCGGGAAGGGAATGACCATCATCGCTGACAGCGGATGCTCTCCCTCATCGAGCCTTGCGGGCATTTTGAGGGAATATCTTGGAGACGGAAATCTTCTCACCGGCTTCGTCCAAGAGGAAGGCGGCGATGATTTGACAAGCGTTTTCAGTCTCGGACAGATGTACGACTTCAACAAAATGGAGAGAAAAGACTCAGGCCTGACAAAGCTGGAGCCCGGGTATCCTTCTTTCCCCTTGAATCAAGGAGATGACGGGGACGTTTCCGGGGATCGGGGAAGGCTCCGGCTCTTCTCTGAAGCGACTGATTTCTTCACGGAAGAAGGAGCGGCCGTCGCGAAGGCCAGACAAAACGGCACGGTTCTGCACGACATTCTCTCACGAGTCAAGATCCCGTCCGACCTGGAGAGCTCCATCAATCTGGTTGTCAGACAAGGGGATCTTGAGCGTGACAGAGGGAAGGAAGTAGCCGACCTTCTGTCAAAAAGGATCTCGGCGCACCCGGAATGGTTCCCTATGGAAGGGGCGGAGGTTTTCAACGAAATGTCACTGATCGATTCCGACGGACGGGAATGGAGGCCGGACAGGGTCGTGATAAAGGATGGGGCTGTCACGATCATAGATTACAAGTTCGGTGAGAAAGATCATCGCTATAGGGCCCAAGTTGGAAGATATGCCAGGATTTACCGTCGCCTTGGATATGAGAATGTGTCCACCGCGATATGGTATGTCAATTCCGATGAGATTGATTGACTTTTTTGTATATTTGGTGAAAACGACAACTTTACATGGAAGAGAAAGAGAGAAGATTATACCCCATGAAATTCCTTGACAATAGCTCCCAGACCCCCTGGGGGCATGTCAGCTACAAAATCGCCGACCTCGGGTTCGTCAACTCCATGGTCGCCGAGGGGTGGTTCGGAGGTAACACTCTGGAGGAACTTATGGGCACATATATGGAAAGGGTTGTCGGAGACGACGCTTTTGAATACTACGGCCTCCAGTTTCCGATACTTATCAAGGAGATTCAGACTTCCGGATGGCAGCCTCTTCAGGTGAATGTCCCTGATGGTGAGGCCGAGCAGAGATACGATTCACTCGGCAAAGCAGCCATGTGGCATGTGCTTGAGGCAGAGCCGGAAGCCAAACTTTATCTCGGTCTCAAGCGGGATGTCGAGCCTGAGGACTTTTACCGCAGGTGTTTGGAGGGCCGTATCGAGGAGATTCTCAATGAGTTCCGTCCCGTAAAAGGAGACTCTTTCATAATTGACCCCGGTACTGTCTTCGCCGCTGGGCCAGGACTGACAATTCTTGAAATATCAGAGAGTTCCGAGCTGACTTTCAATATCCATGACCTCGGGTCCAATCTCACTGAGGATGATCCCATCCTTCTGGAAGAAGCCTTCGACCTTATCACATTCCTAAAGTACTCCCCCTCGGCGGAGAGGGAGGAATTCAAGGTCACTAGGATGAACCTGAAGGACCCGCTTCATATATTCAGTGACCAGCCCGGACCATTCTCGACATATTCCTGCATTAGCGGAGAAGCCATTGTCCAGCCTGGTCCCGGTGCTGAAAGTTTCACTCAAGTCAACTTCAAGGCCGGCCAAACCGTACTCGTGCCCTCTGAGGTCAATGACATTCTGCTCCTTCCGGCGAGGGAAGGAACTGTACTACTTGAGACAACGGTGGAAAGGCGAACCGACCCTGATTCCTACATCGGTGACAGTCAGCCGGACTCAGCCGATTCCCCTGATCCACATTTAAGAATCTGGAATTGAACACCATGGCAGAATCTGACAGAATCGACAAAGTCCTATGGGCCTTAAGAATATACAAGACCCGCACAGAAGCTACAGAAGCCTGCAAAGGCGGTAAGGTCAAGATTGACGGCTCTAATGTAAAGCCATCCCGCCTGGTGAAATCCGGTGAGACTATCAGTGTCCACAAAGGGATAATCCAGTATTCCTACAAACTGACACAAATTCCTCCCCATCGTCTTGGCGCCAAGCTGGTTCCGGATTATGCGGAGAACCTGACTCCCCAGGAGGAACTCGACAAACTCAGGGCTCCCGTTGAGACATTCTTTTTACGCAGGGACAGGGGTACTGGTCGTCCTACCAAGAAAGAGAGGCGAGAGATGGAAGAGGCCTGGGATAAGTTCGACGTCGCCGCTCAATACGGGATGGATGACGATGATGATTTTGAATAATCAACTACCAACCATGTTTATAATGAAACGTATTCTTTCAACCATCATGCTTGCCTTGGCGATAGCCGGGGCGGCGCGAGCCCAAGAATTGGCTAATTTTTCCAGAGGCAACCGGCCTGTCATCTCTCCTGAGATCCAAGGTGACAGTGTCACGTTCAGACTTAAGGCCGATTATGCCACTGTAGTCAAACTCAGCGGATCATGGATGGCCAATCCTTACGGTGGCACCATAGATATGACCCGTGGCGAGGGAAACATCTGGTCCGTGAAGATTCCTCTCCCCTCTCCAGAGATTTACACCTACAATTTTGTGGTCGACGGAGTGGCGGTCAATGATCCTCAGAACGTGCTTGTACAAAGAGACGGAACCCGCTATCTTCCAATGCTTACCGTACCCGGAGCACGTACCGAAAACTATGGCGAGGCCAAGACCCACGGCACTGTCAGCCACCCTTGGTATGACAGCCAAATCCTAGGATACAGCCGCAGGCTCACAGTCTATACTCCTTATGGCTACGAGAATAACCCCAAGAAAAAGTATCCTGTACTGTACCTCCTTCACGGAGCAGGTGGAGACGAGGAGGCTTGGATTTCCATGGGACGAACCGCACAGATCCTGGACAACCTGATTGAGAAAGGTCTTGCGGAGCCGATGATCGTGGTAATGCCTAACGGCAATCCAGGTCAGCAGGCCGCCCGTACCCTGAATATTCCTGAGAAAACAAATATCAACTGGAGGTCAGAAGAATTCAGAAACGCTTATGTCAGAAGCCTTTGCACCGAGATCGTGCCCTTCATTGAAAAGAATTTCAGGGCCATTCCGAAACCCGCCTCAAGGGCGATTGCGGGACTCTCCATGGGTGGGGGACACACAATTTCCGCCTCAATCCTCTATCCTGAGCTGTTCGACTACATCTGCCCGTTGTCAGCCGCCGGCAGCGCGACTCCCGAGCAGATCGCAGCTCTTAAGAAGGCTGGTGTGAAATTGTATTTCCTCGCCTGCGGAAGCTCCGACTTCCTATTTGAAGGCTCGAAGGCTCTTGACAAGACTTTGACTGAACAGGGTTTGGATCATGAGTACTTCGTCTCCGACGGTGGTCACACTTGGGCCAACTGGAGATTGTATCTCAATACCTTCGCTCCCAAGCTGTTCAAATAGGGTGAGAAACTTTTTGACGGTGAAAGTTTGATTATTCCGGGAAAAGGTTTATCTTTGCAGGCTTTTTACAGCGAAAGATTGTACAATTAATATCGTAAAGCAATGAAAAAAGGACTTCATCCCGAAACCTACCGCCTTGTAGCTTTCAAGGATATGTCAAACGAAACCGTGTTCATCACCCGTTCCTGCGCGGAGACCAAAGAGACTCTGATGGTGGACGGCGTCGAGTACCCGGTTGTGAAGGTTGAGATCTCCAACACCTCTCACCCCTTCTACACTGGCAAGGTCAAGCTCGTTGACACCGCCGGTCGCGTCGACAAATTCTACCAGAGATACAAGGACCGCAGGAAATAATCCTGACGGACATAGGACAAAAAGCCGCTCGAGATATTCGGGCGGCTTTTTTATTTCCTGTTATTCAATCGGTTTATTTCTCGAAGGCTGATTTCTGAGGATAACGTGATTCGAAAGCGGAAAGAATCACCTCTTTCTTCCGGTTGAACGAGGCGTCGTCCATCTCGACATCATTGATGCAGACGATTTTCGCTTCCGGTTCACGTATAAAATCAGCTATCTTTCCGACGGATGCGGCGGCCAATGAGAAATGTTTACGGGAAAGCGATTTGTTGACCATCTTCCCTTTAAGGAACATATAATCCAAAAACAGGTACTGATTATAGTTTTTCTCCGATCGGAGAGGTGACAGGGAATCAAGTATTTCCGTAGAGACAGTCTCATACAAAAGCTCGCACTCGCTCTTTAACATAGGCGAGCAGATGTGCCTCGGCCTGAGATAAAAGATACTTCTAGGCAGATTCAGAGATTTCCTCGCGAGATTGTCCGAACGTTTGGTCAAACGAAGGAAAGGACTGAAAGCGAATATCCTCCTTGACAACCCCATTGACGGGATCCCGCCTACGAAAAAATCCTCTTCCACGCAATCCATCACCGGGAACATGTCATCATTGAAATAAAGGTACTGCTCCGATAGACCGGGGATCCTGTGAAGAAACATCTCTATCATGGAGCTATTGAATGTGGGGAGATAGCTCTCTGGAATAATATCACGATGAGTGACCACACAAACTTTAGAAGTATCCACCCAGGAAGGGACCTGACTCTCCGACGAAACAACGATAAAAACCTTCCCGACGAGCGGAATATGCCTTTCTATGCCCCTAAGAAGATATTTGAGGGTTCCCCAGTCACGATATCGCTTTGTCAGAGGTCTCCCTTTGATGTGAGTGTTATAAGACTCAATCCACTGCGGGTCAGAGCCGTCAACATATGTTATGACTATATCCATTTGGCGAACAATCTCAAGAGTTTACAACACATTTTAGTATAGACTTGCTTAGCGATCGGGACACGACAATGCTTGACATAATCCATATCTAACAAGGCCTCAACCGCTTCCGGATGTTTAGATAACAACTTAAAATCTAGAATAACACAGCTATACCATCCTCCGCGCAGAAGAATGTCTGTGCCACAAGCCGTCACTGGACCTCTGTCTTTTGGAAGGGCATCATAGAGGGCAAACATATTCATGGCGGATTGTTTTCGCGTGCGAATCAGGGAAGAACCTGTCAAAGCTCCACTACGTCTGCGCCTGTAATGATAGAGCGGTCTGCTCAGATGGCAGCATTTTTTAGCGCCAAACAGGATCTGGGTTTGGAACACAATATCCTCATGGTAGCCATATTCAGGGACAATCATATTATCCAGATCATATAAGTCCCTTTTGACCAGCTTGTTCCACATGTACGCACGGATAACGCTATTATGCATGGCCTTGACCGCACCCTTTCCATCAGACGGCAAGAAGTCTTTCTCCCTGTCTATCTTCGCTGGTTTCTTGTCATATTCCTTGAAAAAGTCGCAATACACCACATCGGCATCTTCCTCGACAGCTTTTTGAACGAGAGAACCGACGTAATCCGGCTCGACCCAGTCATCTGAGTCCACATGAATGATGTATTCACCAGCAGCTTTGACCAATCCAGCCATTCTAGCTGCCGGAAGGCCTTTGTTCTCCTGCTTAATGATTATTGTATCTGACTCTCTATCAGGATATTCCGTGATGGTTTCCAAAAGAATGTCAATCGAACGGTCAGGACTTCCATCATCAACGAAAATGAACTGGATATCCTCATAAGTCTGTTCAAAAAGAGACACTGCACACTGGCGTATATATGCCTCGACTTTGTAAACAGGCACAATCACGCTGACGGTCGGCATCTTTCCAATCTCATTAGACATTCTAACCTGATTCTTAACAAAAAACCGGAAGACCATAGGCTTCCGGCTTGTCTCATTGGCGCCTTTCGGCACCTTTGTACTGGGTAGGAGAATCGAACTCCTATTGCAAGATTGAGAATCTTGAGTACTAACCGTTATACGAACCCAGCATGTTTAGGGATTGCAAAGATAGACAAAAATCTTAAGTATGCAAAAAAAACCTCACCTTTTTTATTTCTCGTGTTTTTTCGTTAATATAGCGGATGTTTTAAACCAAATCCGCAATATGGCACTAATAATCGGTCTACTTATTATCGCTATCGGCGCTTTCTGCCAATCGTCAAGCTATGTTCCTATCAATAAGATAAAAGACTGGAGTTGGGAAAGTTACTGGGTCATCCAGGGTATTTTCGCATGGCTCCTTTTCCCCCTGGTCGGATCCCTTCTCTCAGTATCCGGAACCGGAGGCTCCTTCGGAGACCTGCTCTCTCTGATCAATTCTAATCCCAAGGATGCCTGGTTGACAATTCTTTTCGGTGTTCTATGGGGAGTAGGTGGTTTGACTTTCGGTCTCTCGATGCGTTATCTTGGAGTCGCACTCGGCCAGTCCATAGCGCTAGGAACATGTTCCGGACTCGGTGCTATCCTCGGCCCGGTATTCACCGGACATGCCAGTGACCTGACCACCGCTGTCATTGTCGGTGTAGTCGTCACCCTGATAGGTATAGCTATCATTGGTGTGGCTGGGGCGATGAAATCAGCCGCCCTTCCCGAGGAAGAGAAGAAAAAGGCTGTAAAGGACTTCAACTTCGGAAAAGGAATCGCGGTTGCCCTGCTCGCCGGTTTTATGAGCGCCTGCTTCAACATCGGCCTCAGTTTCGGCAAAGACCTCTTCCTGCCCGGCACCAAGCCCATTTTCCAGACCCTTCCCGCCACGATGCTCGTGACCTTCGGCGGATTCCTCACTAATGCCGCATACTGCCTCTTCCAAAACAACAAGAACAAAACTTGGGGAGACTACAAGAAAGGCAATCTTTGGGCGAACAACATCCTTTTCTGCTGCCTCGCCGGCCTGCTTTGGTACAGCCAGTTCTTCGGACTGAGTCTCGGCAAGGGATTCCTAACGAACTACCCTGTCCTTATCACCTTCAGTTGGTGCATACTCATGGCCCTCAACGTCACATTCTCCAATGTCTGGGGCATTATCCTCAAGGAATGGAAGGGTGTGTCAAAGAAGACCATAGCCGTACTGGTCATAGGACTCATCGTGCTGGTATTCAGCACCTTCCTGCCGCAGCTCATGGCGAATTAAAGGATTGTATAGCGTAATGGTCAGCTATACTCCGATATATTCCCGAGATAACGACGTCTACAACCTGGAGGGCTTTTCCCCCCAGGTTGTGGATTATTCATATCTGAAGGGTCTTGGAGTGGAGGTTGAACCAGACGAGGCCACTTTGGAGGCGCTTAAGAAAGGAAGCCTGATACTCAAAAAAAGGTTAGAGAATCGTACCCTTATCCCTAAACCACGCTTCTCTGAAAATGCGGGGAATCCTGACGAGGTCAAAACCGAGATACATAATTACACCGGCCGCTGCCCTACCCTGACTTATGAGATTAATCCTGTGGGCGGCTGCGGAGTCGGATGCCAGTACTGTCTCGTGACTGACGGTGACCACGAGCAGGAACTTGCCGTGGACCTGGATTATCCGCTCTATGTCAAGCGATTGCTAGATGAAAAGAATGGACCTGGATCTGAGAACCGGAATCATTATTACTATTTCTCCCCGAAGACCGAAGCGTTCCAAGAAGCGACCCTTCTTACCGGTGTCGCCCACCGGATTCTTGGGGAGTTTGCCGACCATTTCAGACGCTGTCCTGATTCAAGAGCTAGACTGTTCATAGCCTCAAAAGCCGGAGCGGAACATCTTCTGATACAACATGACGGAAAAAGCATCCTGGATTCTTTCGAGTTGCTTAAAGACCGTATGCAGTTCAATACCAGTGTCTCTATCATGCCAGCGGCTTTCAGGGATATAATCGAACCATTCGCAGCCCCTCTCGAGGAAAGGATGAGAGCTGTACGGCTTTGCCGGGAGCGTGGGATCCCCGCTAATTCAGCTTTGGTTCAACCGATATTCGTGCCCTGCTTAACTGATGACGGAATCAAATCATTTTTCGACACGCTGCACTCAGAAGGAATTATCAATTACAAACCGGAGTTCCTGACCGTCTGCATGGAGAACCTGGCCATTCTCGGCCAATATCTTGGGATGTTCGACAAGAATATGGAGCGCCAGCTCTATGAGGCCTACATCATGCCATCAAATGCCGACCACCGCAAGCAACGCGGACGAACAGCACCGGACAGGAAGCTCAGCATGAGCAGTCTACGAAAGATGATTGAATACACCGACACTCTGGGAATGAGCGTCAGCATCTGCTATTGGGTCCGTCGTCAACTTGGAATTTCGGAGGATATGATCCCTGAGGTGAACCGCAACGGCTTCCAGTGCCTCGGCTACCAGACACGCCTCTTCTGATTATGATCACCAATCTCACAGAATACTATCTGCGCTGGTACCATGAAAGACCGGTCGGTATCACTACTGGCCGGCGGAAAGAACTTTGTGAACTGCACAGGATCATTTACAAGTGCTCCCTTCATCTCGCCCTAAATTACAAAGACTATGTCCCAAGGTGGATGCCTCTCGGAGAGAAAGATCTGGAAATACTTGAGTTACAGGAGCAAACACCTTTCAGAGCCGGTACTTGGCGACCTGACTACATTATCGGGACGGATGGCACATTGAGAATCTGTGAGATCACCTCTCGATTCTTCGCCCACGGGATATTCATATCACGTTTCGCTGAAGAAGCAGCGGATCGTTTCCTTGCTCGTTTTCCTGGAGCCGTGAGGGATACGGAATACCCTGTTTTGATGGATTACATGGCCGGAATCCTTGAAGGAAGGAAAAAGATATTTGTTCTTAAAAGCTCCGACAAAACCAGTGAGATCCGTCTCTACAAGGACTTCTACGAGAAGCTTGGGTGTGAGGTCAACATATTGGAGGCCGCCGAAGTCGAGCCTCGGCGGAAAGAATGGGCCGCCGACGGAACAGTTGTGTTCAGCGCCCTAAACCAGATGGACATCCTTTCCTTCAGCTTCGACACCATAAAAGCAATGGTGGACAAAGGAATGTTCAGCGATTTCCGGAACATTTTCCTGATCCACGACAAACGCTTCATGAAGTTATGGTATGACGACCGCTTCACCAGCCGTTGCCTTACTCCTGACGAAACCGCTTTCCTGCGGTCCCACGCCATCCCCACATTGGACTGCTCGGATCCGGAAACAGCTGACATTCTGAAAGACGCGTCCAAGAACAAGGACCGATATATCCTTAAACCATATCGTCTTGGAAAGAGCGAGGGCGTGAAAGCGGGAATCCTCACAAGCGCCGCGGAATGGAAGAGCCTGGACACATCAGGAATGATCATCCAGCCATTCATATCCCAGCGTCCGTACAAGACAGAATGGGAGGGAACGGAATATTATGACTACATGTGCGGGATGATGCTCTGCGTTGATGACAAGTACTTTGGCTCGGGATTGTTCCGGGCATCCAGCTTGCCTGTGACAAATGTCGGAGACGACCGGAAGGCCTGTCCCCTCCTCACTGATGATCCCGTCATTCTTGAATATTGCGACGTCTTATGATTCTCGCCGGCAACCAACCATACTTCCTTCCCTACCTTGGATGGTGGCAGCTCCTTAAGGCGGCTGACATCTTCCTTATCGCTGACGACTACAATTTCATCAAAAGCGGCTGGATCGCAAGAAACAGGATCCTGGTTGAAGGGAAACCTCATTATTTCAGGATAGAGATCAAAAGAGGAGGCAGCAACAGGCTGATCAACCGGCTGGAACTGCTACCTGTGAATGTCAAGAAAAAATTAAAGACCTTGGAGTTCGCCTACCGCAAGGCACCGTTTTTCGAGAATGGATATACCCTCGCGGAACGAATCCTGGCATATCCTGAAAGCAACCTTTCACTATTTCTGGAGAATTCCATCAGGGAAGTATGCTCATACCTCGGAATCACCACCCCTTTGGAAAGGACATCAGACCTGGAAGGCAACGCTCTTTTCAAACGGGAGGGTCGGATGTACGACGCCTGCCGAAGGAAAGGAGCGGACACATTCATCAACGCTATCGGCGGGATGGCCTTGTACGACAAGGATGAATTCGCCAGCCACGGCATCACTCTTAAGTTCCTGAAATCCGGGCTTCCCGAATACAAACAATTCGGAGAACCCTTCGTGGAAAGGCTGTCCATCCTGGACGCCATCATGTTCAACTCACCGGAAGAGCTTCAAGTCATGCTTGAGGATTACACTCTTATCTAAGGCAGCTATGTGTGAGGTGAAAGTTACCGTCATCTGCCTGGCGTACAATCACGCCCAGTACATCCGGGACGCCCTAGAAGGCTTCGTCTCGCAGAAGACAAGTTTCCCTTTCGAAGTCATTGTCCACGATGATGCCTCAACCGATGGCACCGATCTGATTATCAAGGAGTTCCAATCAAGATATCCGGAAATCATAAAGCCCGTTTTCCAAAAAGAGAACCAATATTCACAAGGGGTAAATATTTCCAAAACATTCCTTTACCCACATATTAACGGTGAATATGTGGCGTTATGCGAAGGGGATGACTACTGGACAGATCCACTTAAACTCCAGAAACAAGTCGAGGCACTCGAATCCCATCCTGAATCGGACATCTGCGCCCACAGGGCACTACGTCTAAAGCGCGGACGGTTCGATGGCTGGATCGCTCCGAGACTCGGAAGCGGCATTGTGAAGGCCGACAAGGTGATTCTAGGAGGCGGAGGGTGGTATTGCGCCACATCCTCCTTTCTTTGCAGAAAGGAAGCCTACATGAAATGGACCCCGATTAGGGAGGTGATCGTGATTGATTACACACTCGCGATACAGTGCTCACTAAGGGGCGGAATAGTCTATCTCAAGGATAGCATGTCGGTTTACCGTATCGGGACTGAGGGCTCTTGGACCAAGTCGCACGACAGGAATGCCAGGATCAAGAACCGTTTGACAATGATTAAGATGCTCGACACTCTTGACAAATGGACCGAAGGACGTTTCGAGCGGGTGATACAAAAAAGACGTGAAATGTTCCGCTCTGATATCCTCCATCTGACAAGAGACTACCTCGGCCTTTACTCCCCCTCAAGATTAGGAATCAATATCTCGAGAATGACCCATTCGGCAGGAAAGGTTGTGAGAAGATGGCTCTCTTTTCTTTGAGTGCTTTTAGTTTTGGGATTAATGAAAAACTTGCTTAACTTTATGAGGTTAAATAGAGTATTCATCCATGAAAAGATACTTTCTCCTACTATTGAGTGTCCTTCTGATCTTCCCTCAGATTCTCCATGGCGAGAAAGTGAGCGGTGATGACCCCAGGATCACATATATCGGCAGAACGCTGGTGAAGGACGGAGAGGTCTCTTTTGATTGGACAGGGGTCTACCTCAAAGCCCGGTTCCAAGGGACCTCCCTTGAGATGAAAGTCTCCGACACCGGGAACAATTACTATAACGTCTGGCTGGACTCCCCCATGGATGCCGATCCCGACAAGGTGATCCGGACTCATGGGACTGACACTACCATTGTGCTATTCAGCAAGGAGGAAATCAAGGCAAGGTTCTGGAAAGATAAAAAAGCCCTTAAAGAGCCCCATCAAGTCATATTGCAGAAAAGGACAGAGGGATTTCAAGGGATCACGACATTCCTGGAATTCACCTCTGACGGGATATTCCTCCAGGCTGATAAACCCTCCGACAGGGTCATAGAATTCATCGGAGACTCCTACACTTGCGGTTACGGCACGGAGGCCTCAAACAAAGACAGATTCTCCCCTGAGACCGAAAACCAAAACCTTACTTACGCTTGCAAGGCCGCCAGATATTTCGGGGCGGACCAGATAGTTATCGCCCATTCCGGGATGGGTGTGGCGAGAAACTATAACGGCAATAATAAAGATGCGTTCATGCCGGATCTTTACCTAAGGACATATGACGGGGTCCCGGAGCATGCATGGAATGCGAATGACTTCGCCCCAAAACCCTCCATTACGGTCATATACTTGGGTACCAACGACTTCTCAACTGGCATGCAACCCGCCGAAAGAGTGTTCGTAAAGAGTTACATCACCCTTCTGAAGGAGATCAAGGACAATTATGGAGACTCTCATCCTATCCTTTGCATCGCCCCGAAACATGATCCGATACAGGAGACTTATATTAGAAAAGCCATCGATTCCGGCGGAATGACAGATGTCCATTTCCTTGCCCTGTCCTATTCAGTCCATGACCACACAGGCGACATGGGCGCTGATGGTCATCCCAATGGCCAGGGCCACACCAAATTGGCTTACACTGTGATTCCAGTGATCTCCACGATTATGGGATGGGAAATGACTGGTAAAGAAATCAAATAAATCCAGAGATATATGACAACAGCGAAAAAGATTTTACTTTGGATCATCGTCGGCCTGGTACTGGCCGCCGGAGCGTTCGTTTATTTCAGATTCTATTTTGTCTTCGGAGACGGAGTCAAGGCTGGGGAACTGAACTTGTTCACCTACAAAGGATACGTCTTTAAGACTTATGAGGGCAGGTTGATCCAGGCTGGTTTCAAAGGCAGTGTCCCGAAGACCGGTGGCACAGCCACGATCCAGTCCTATATCTTCGACTTTTCCGTCAGTGACGAGGAAGTCGCCAACGAGCTTATGAAATGTAGCGGGAAGAATGTGGAGGTCCATTACAAAGAGTATCTCGGGGCCCTTCCTTGGAGAGGCATGCAGAAACAAGTAGTGGATAGGATTATATCTGTAACATCACCTGAGGATCTATGAGGAAGTTATTGATTCTTCTTGTTTTAGCCCTTCCGGTATCGGTCTTTGCGCAAACCGGTGTGGTCGCCGTTCATCCCGCGAATAACCAAGGGAAGACTCTCACCATGGAAGAAGCCGTAATGGGAGCCGGGACAAGGCCGGCCGCTATTAGGGCGATGTGGGTTGACAACGATACCTATGCCGTCATGGACGGGAGGGAGATCAAGGCGTTCAAAGCCGCGACCGGTGAGGCTGTCGAATACAAACCCGCCGGACAGATGGGAGCCCAAGGAGGACGTCCTGGAGGCCGTGGAGGTGTGATGAGCTCAGCCGGAGTTCCTGCCTATACCAAAGGCCAGAGCCTGTATATCAACAATGGCGGAGAGATTTGTGTGGCCGAAAGCGAGAACGACCAGATCACCTATGGCCAGAGTGTCAGCCGCAATGAGTTCGGTATCAATGGGGGCATATTCTGGTCGCCTTCCGGAGCCAAACTGGCCTTCTACCGCAAGGACGAGAGCAGGGTCACAGACTTTCCCCTGCTTGACATAACTACCCGGACCGGTACTCTAAAAAGTATCAAGTATCCCATGAACGGTATGGAGAGCGAGGAAATCAAACTCGGAGTATATGACCTCGCATCCAAGAAGACCGTATGGTGCGACGTGACCGACTTTGGCTACGACAGGTACCTTTGCGACATAAGCTGGTCTCCTGATGACAAATATGTGTTCATCCAGGTTCTTGACAGGACCCAGAAACACATGAGATTCAATATGTACCGGGCTTCTGACGGGTCTTTTGTCCGCACTCTGTTCACAGAGGATGATACCCGTTATGTCGAGCCTTCGGATCCTGTGCGTTTCCTTAAGGGAACATATTCCTTCATCCACACATCAAATGTCCGTGACGGCTACCGCAACCTCTATCTTTGCGACACGCTTGGCACAGTCAGACGTCTGACCGCGGTTGACGCTGATGTTCAATACCTCGACAACGATGGAGTCAACGTCTTCTACACCTCCGCTGAAGTATCTCCTGTGGAGAACCACCTTTTCAAGATAAGTGTGACAGGCCTCAAGTCAAAGAAGGGCGCCGAGTCTGTCGCGAAAGCGAAGTTCGGCAAGCCGGTCCGGCTCACAGCTGACGAGGGCTGGCACTCTGTCTCTTTGAGTGGTGATCACAAGAAGTTCATCGATGTCTTCAGCAGCTTCAATGTCCCGTCTGTAACACAGATTAGGACCACTGACGGCAAGCTTGTCAGAGAACTCGGCAGAGCCGAGGATCCTCTAAAGACCTTCAAAACCGGCGAGATCAAGCTCGGGACAGTCAAGAGCGCCGACGGCAAGTATGACAACTGGTACAGGCTATATCTTCCCGCTGACTTCGATCCCTCGAAGAAATACCCTGTCCTACTTTATGTCTATGGAGGACCTCATTCCCAGCTTGTTAATGACAGCTGGCTCGGAAGCATACGCATGTGGGAGTTGCTGATGGCCCAGAAAGGTTATGTGGTCTATGTACAAGACAACCGTGGAACCCCGAACAGAGGCGCAGAATACGAGAAAGCAATCCACCGCCAGTGCGGACAGAACGAGATGGCGGATCAGATGGTCGGTATCAATATGCTCAAATCCTTGCCATTCGTTGATTCAGAGCGCATTGGTGTCCACGGATGGAGTTATGGAGGATTCATGACCATTTCATTGATGACCAATTATCCCGAGACATTCAAAGTCGGTGTGGCCGGAGGGCCCGTCATCGACTGGAAGTGGTACGAGATAATGTACGGCGAGCGCTACATGGACACCCCAGAGACGAACCCCGAAGGTTTCAAGAAGACTAGCCTTATCGAAAACGCAGGTAATCTCAAGGGCAAACTCCTGATCTGCCAGGGCGCTATAGACAACACAGTGGTATGGGAGCACAGCCTCAGCTTTGTCCAGAAGTGTATCGAAAACGGCACCCAGCTTGACTACTTCCCTTACCCATGCTCCGAGCACAATGTCTTCGGCAGGTGGAGAATACATCTGATGGACAAAGTCACAGATTATTTTGACTTATATCTATAACACTTTTTATAAACACTAAAAAACACACTATTATGGCATTTTCAATCGCTGACATCATCAAGCAGCAGGTCAATTCCGCCGCTGGCGGCGTACAGATTCCCGCCAATGTCCAGAACCAGGTCCTCGGTGGCCTCTCCGATTCTATCCTCGGCAGCCTTACCCAGACCGCTACCAGCAGAGGTGGCGTCAATATCATCACCGATCTCCTGACCGGCAAGACTTCAGCAGCCAAGAGCCCTGTGACTAACCTCGCCGGGATCCTTTTCGCCAAGAATATCCTCAACAAGCTCAATCTCGGAACAGCAATGAACAAGTCCCTGACCGGACTTATCCCGGTTGTCCTTGGAGGTGTCACCAAGCTATTCAAGGATCAGAACGGTGACGGAAAGGTCGACATAAATGACGTCATCATCGCCCTCGGTGGAAAGATCGGAGGCGGCGGACTCTTCGGAAGCATCCTCGGAGGATTGTTCAGGAGGAAATAAGCCTACAAAGGTCTGACGACCTTTATGCCGGAAAGGTTGCGACGAGGCAAGACATATTCTTCAATTGTCCTGCTGTCGATCACAACCTTTCCGTCATTTTGTGACGCATGTATAAAGCCCACTCGGCCATTCTCGACAAAAGCCAGTCCCACATGGGCGATGTCCAAGCCATCAACAGTTGAGACAAAGCAGATTATATCCCCGGACTGGATCTTATCAGATGCGGCGGCGATCTTAGATTTCGGGATATAAGTCATCGGGGACTTGTTCAGATAGTCCTCAACTTCTTGTATCTTCTTAAGGTCCAATGCCGAACGCGGGATATTATCAGCATCTGCCAACTGCTTGTAGCTTTTAGGATGAGAGGACATGAAATGAATCGGATGGTCATTTACCTCCCCGCCTATATCAAGGGTGATATCCTTCAAAACCCCTTCCTGGCGGCGTATCCATTCGGTCGTGTAATGGACACGGTCACTATACGAATAAGGTGGTTCAGTACGATACCGGGTAGACGCCATATTGGAGACGAAAGAGGCGAAATCAGGAGCCTTGCCATCAGCGTTCCGCACTGTCCTGGCCAGATTCAGACAGGTCTCCACAAATATGATACAATCTGTCTTGGTCAAATAGACCCTTAGTTTTTCCGAATCCGGGTCCTCGTCAAGAGTACCCGCAACGTAAGGTGTGCCGAGCATGCTTTTAGCCGCCATGACCATCATCTGGGAGACAGTGAGTCCACCCGGTGTCTTCGAGTCAGCCTTTCGCAGGGTGTCCATTATCTCACAAGCCAACTGTTTGTCAGCCTCGGTGGTGACATGATCCACCACAGGCGACTCCTGGCAGCGCGCGGACATGGCAAAAAGCGCCATGAAAAGAATCATGATCCGTCTCATGGCGCTAATATACTTATTTTCTCAAGAAAAATGTCCAGGGATTATTTCGTGAAGCCGTCGTAAATGACCTGGATATTCGAGACCGAGAAATGACTTCCGGATAGCCTTGCCCTATACGTTCCTTCCGTATAGCTGAAGTCGGCGGAGACGCCAGCATAATGGACATTCCCATATTTCATGACCCCAGGCGCGCCATGGCTGCTGGAATATGATCCGAATATAACCTCGAAGCCATCGTACAGGTCCCTGACATCCCATCCGTTATTGCTCAAAGCCACATGATTGTCAATTCTGGTTCCCTGCCTTGTCCCAAAGACATTGATATATCCTTCGAGTTTCTTCCCCCTTCCCTCAGATGTTTCCATATAATCAGACAAGGAGTCATATCTTGTGAACTCAAATGTGTCACCTGTCAAAACACCGTTCCCTTCGGAATAGCACTGCCCGAATGTGGACAAATCGAATTTGCCCGCAAACTCTGTCTGACCGAGAATCACGATGTAATGGGTCCATTTCATCTTCACCTTATCGGCTGGATCCTCACTGTTCGGATCTGTCCCGACTTTTGGATACAGAACCCGGTCAGACTCCCCGGTCACATCTGGCAATCCGACATATCTAGTCTCCGGCACATGGGCTTTCTGGGTAGACTCCAACTTCAGGCCATAATCTGGAAGCGGCTTTGTCACAGTTAGTTTGCCATTCTTCGATGTGATTTTGTACACCTGCGAAGTCACTTCAACTTTCGATGGACTGGAACCGTTACCGAATGATCCTGTCATATATTCATTCGACCTGGTAGAGTTTGACACAGCCGGCCTGTTGGTTGAGTTCGAGAGTATTGTGGAATTGTTTTGGGCAGTGAGGATGTCCGCCGAGTTCGTGATCCCGCTTTCAAAAACCGGATGGGCACCGACGGCAGAGTAGTACGATTCGATAGCGGAAGCGCTTCTATAGTACTTGTATCCTCTTCCGGAAGACTCGTCCCAAAAAGGAAAATCGACACCACCGCTTGAAGACTCGTTTTTCCCTTCCACTCTCCTGGTCAGAGAGGATACTGTGGTCACACTATAGCCATCAAGAATGGCTTTCTTCATAGTCAGAGTCAACCCAACCTGATATGGAACCTTGCATGTCTGCCCGATTTTGGATGCGTCGGTTATCGTCTTACCTCCGAATTTGAATGAGGATGGCTTTGTCGGAGAGGAGGCGCTTGGGGACCCGCTGGTGAACTCAGGGAGCTCAGAACGGCTAAGATACACAAAACCATTACCATCAGAGGTTTTGGTGTATGTGTTTCCCTTCACGTCCGTGAACACGACCTCGCAATCCGGAATAATAACCGGCCCAGGGCCAGTCACTATAAATGCGGCTCCTCCGGAATAAGGATTGACATATTCGTAAGTTGTGTCAGGATCGGCATTCTTTGGTCCCGAGACTTTCATCAAAGCTCTCACCGGAGCCACATTGTACTTGTCCGCATCAATCTCTTCCGAATAATCCAAATCCGCCGGAGGCGGTGTGGTCCCGCCATTCTGCCCGTCAACGCCATCCTTGCCTTTCAAGTAAAGCCAGAAGTCAGAGACACTCACCGCTGTTGTTGGCCAGAAAGGATATTCATCAACATCATAAACCCCATTTCCTGGATTCGCCAGACCAGGATTTGCCAAAACATCCGTTTTCCAGATTTCATAGGCGGATTTCCCGTCGGCACCATTTTTCCCATCAGAGCCATCCGCACCCCTGGCTGGAATCCCAGTATCCTCACCATCCACGAACCAGTTACCGTTCTCACCCACATAAGGAGTGTTCCCATCCTCGCCGGAAAGGCCTTGAGGTCCGGTAGCTGGTATACCGGAATCAGTGTCCCCTATGAACCAGTTTCCGTTGGAGCCGATGTATGGGATCAATCCGTCATCACCTTTAGGGCCAGTCAGGAATATATAAAAGTCTTTCTCGCTGTTATTTGAAGGATCCCATTGGGTTCCAGGCTCCTGAGGGTTTTCCACATCGCCGCCTGCCACATATTCCTTCCAGATCTCATATGCCGATTTGCCTTCCTTCCCGCTGAGGTAGAGATAGAAATCACCTATTCCGACCGCATCTGCAGGCCAAAGAGGATATTCATCTATGTCATACACCCCATTTCCAGGATTGGCAAGCCCCTTTTCGGAAATCACTTCCTTTTTCCAGACCTCATACGCCGAGAGCCCGTCCTCTCCTTGGTCACCTTTAGGTCCCGTGGCAGGAATGCCGGTATCTTCTCCATCAATAACCCAAGAGCCGGCTTCTCCAATGTAGGGCGTCTTTCCATTATCTCCTTTCGCACCTGTAGCGCCTGTGGCACCGGTATCACCTTTGTCTCCCTTCTCTCCTTTCAAGTATTTGAAATAGTGATACACCTCCGTGTCAGACTCCGGCCAATTCTCGTCGTTCCCTTCTTGGATATACTTGACCCAGACCTGATAGGATGTAAGTCCATCCGCTCCTTTAGGTCCCATGGGGCCAGTGGCCGGGATACCCGTATCAGATTCGCCTATGAACCAGTTCCCATTATCACCGATATACGGGATAAGGCCATCAGCCCCTTTCGGTCCCGTAAGGAATATGTAAAAGTCCTTCTCTGTATTCGACGCAGGGTCCCACTTCCCATCTCCAGAAGGATTGTCCACGTCGCCTCCGGAGATATACTGCTTCCAAAGGTCATAGGCGGATTTGCCTTCGGCACCTGTGTCTCCTTTGTCGCCCTTCTCGCCTTTCAGATAGAGGAAGAAATCGTATACCTCGGTCCTGGTGGCGTCCCATCCTCGGACCTCTCCCCCTTTGACAGCGTTGACCCAAACCTCATAAGCCGTGAGTCCGTCTTTACCGGTTACTCCCTGGATTCCTTGGTCACCTTGAGGCCCTTTAGGTAAGGTCACCTCCAATTTGTTACATGACACTGAAGCCGCGGCAATGAGTACAAACGCCGCGAGGGTTTTAATAAAGTGTTTCATTAGCTCTTTGTTTAATTGTTGTTTTTCAAATAGTTCCATAGAGGTTCCCAGGTAACTTGCTCGATGACGACCTTCCTGTCGCCTCGCCTGAGGTTATCGTCTGACCCGGCGGGAACGATAGCGGTTCTCTTTCCGAAACCACGATAACAAATCATGGCCTCGGGCACACCTCGGTTCAGAAGCGCCTTATAGACAGCCTTGGCTCTGGCTTCGGAGAGTCTCTCGTTATAGGAGACATCCCCACGGGCGTCTGTATGGCCGCTGATCAGGAACTTGGACTCCGGGAATTTGAGGATTACCTGCGCGACCTCGTCAAGGACGCTCTCGCTTTCCGGAGTAATGACAGCCTTGTCGAAATCGAATGTCACATTATCCATAAGCTCAGCGAGAGTCTTCTGGGAGCGGACTTCCTTGACCACCTCCTTAACGACCTCAACCGGAACCTCTTTCACTACTTCTTTCTCCACAATCTTCTCAACCACAGTCTCCACCGGTTGGGGCATACTCCTCTTTCTCTTGCCACCAAACCTAAACACCAAACCGGCGGAGCCCATGGCGAAATTCGCCCCCTTGGATCCAAGAGTTCTCATATAATCACCTCCAATCCTTACACCTACTTTGTCTCCGAGCCATCCGACCAGACCTATCCCTGCTGAAACAGGGACGTAATTGTCAGAGTCAAAAGTGGTTCCCTTATTCCAGGCATCCTCTGCCTTCCATACAGACTCCTTGGTGATATCTCCTTTGAATTGCCCGAAGTAAAAAGCCGGGAAGTTTTTGTGGTAATAGCTCACTCCAAGACGGATATATGGCTGGATCCACTCGCTCCTGACAAAGGGACGGAATTGTATCCCAGGCCCCGCCATGATTGAATAACCCTGCTTCAAAGAACCGGAATCATAGAATCTGGCCAAGCCAAAAGTCCCTTGCAGGTCAGCGTAAAGCCAGTTTTTGAGTTCGTAGGCGGAATAGAGGTTGACACCTCCATAAAGTAGTTTCTCCTCCAGCGTGAACACATAATCGCCTCCGGGAGTCTGGTGGAAATCCGAGACCATATTCCTGGTGTGGTTGATGGCCGAACCTCCGAGTCCGAACTCGAAGGCATGGGAGGAGTTTTGTGAATATGCCCTCCAGGGGCATAGCAAGATGATGGACATTGCCATCAGGATCAGTTTGTTTTTCATCAGTCGGTTGTTACTGTTTACAATTGGTACCTATACTCATTCGAATGAATATTCAGTCAGATTCTTGATTCCGGGGATGCCGTAATAAGCCTCCTGAAGGTCTCCTTTCAGATACACTTTTTTTCCGAGGAGGCCAGGGTGATCGACCAGATTCAACGCGTCTCTCATCTCACCCTTGACTAATTGGACGGAGACACAGGATGACTTCTCCGTCACTGATGATCTGGCCGCGATCGCTATATTGGTCATAGACTCGAAAGGACCTTCGAACTTTATCCCGTTCTTGCTCGATGACAGGTCGCCACCGACAATGTATCCCGTCACCCAAACAGATTTCTCTCCCGCATGATCCTTCACCTGGGCAGCTCCGTATGCTCTCTCGCGACTGGTTCCGGCGTCTCCACCACCTGCGGAACCAATCTCATAATCATCAGTTGTCCAAGTCCTTAAAGTATCGACAACAATCGAAAGGGTGCCTCCTTGGGCTGAGCCGGAATTGGACGGACATGTGATGCCGAGAGTGAGGATTTCCCTGGCTTCCAGATTTCTTGTCAACAATTGGGTTGATTTGCTTCCATCTATCAAGGCTATAGAGATATTACCTGCCTTGAAAAAACCGGTCCGCTTCTCTGAGGGCACATAAATGAGCGAACCTCCTGTGGAAGATACGGACAGTGACCCTCCGGGGTAAGTGTTTTCAAACTCAGGATCTATATTAAGACGGAGTCCAGAATTCAGTTGGGAACAAGACAACAACACCCTTGTGACGGCTCCTGCCTTGACCACAACGACTTGTTCATCTCCAAATTGCGGGGCCTCGAACTCCGGAGCCGTAAAGTCTCTGGAAACGACACTTACTGAATACGTTCCAGGATTGACAAGCATTGTCTCCGGAGAATCTCCATATTTACCGTCATATAGGATTTCATTTGCCGAGTTGACAACCCGGAGCCTGAAAGAATCAGTGTCGGGCAGGTCGACAGCCCGCGTGATGACACCAGAGGAGAAATTCCAGCTTAAAGTTCCCTGTCCGGATTCGGGAGGAAACTTATCGCATGAGGAGGAAAACAGGGCCCAGAACGCTATCCCAGCCAGGGCCGAATGTCTGAATAAACGAATAAAGGTCTTCATAGTTTGTGAAAGAATAGTTAACTGCCGCGGTTGTCGCGGACCGTTGGCAAAACTATGGAGACTAAATGGAAATAAAGATCAAGAACAGAAAAAAATGGCCGAGAAAAAATAAATTTCCGTTTTTTATCTTACGGATGGGCATAAAACACGGAGCAATCGCAGTCACTGCGATCGCTCCGCTACTTAACCTAAACTTAAACTATGAAAAACTTCGAGTCAAATATACGAATTCTTTTAATACTAACAATTATTTGACTTGTTTTTTTACAAATCAGCTAATAAAAATCTTTCACTTGTGCCTGGACAACAATTCTTTTTCCAAATCAGCTATCCCGATTCCCATTTGCTCATTAAGCACAAGGAGGTGATAGAGCAGGTCAGAGGCCTCATAGATATACCTTTCATGATCCCCTCTCATCGCCTCTAGAATGGTCTCCACAGCCTCTTCTCCAACCTTCTGGGAAATCTTGGACACGCCAGCGGAAAAAAGCCGGGTGGTGTAGTGTCCTTCCGGCATCTCCTCATGACGCCCACGGATGACTTGCTGCAGCCTTCCCAGAAATCCCTCCTCGTCAGGAGTGTCAAAACAAGAGATAGTGCCCCTATGGCATGTAGGGCCATCAGGCCGGGCGTAAATCAATAGTGTGTCCGAGTCGCAATCAACAAAGACTTCCTTGACATGCAGGTAATTGCCGCTGGTCTCTCCTTTTGTCCACAAGGTCTGTCTGGAACGGCTCCAGAATGTCACGAGACCACTATCGAGAGTCTTCTCGTACGCTTCTTTGTCCATATAACCCAGCATCAAGACCTTCTTGGTGTCCACGTCCTGGATTATCGCCGGGACCAATCCGTCCGGGTTCTTACCGAAATCAATTTCTTTCTTTTCCATATTAATATCCAATACTATAATCTTACTTTTATTCCGCGATCCGCAAGGTATCTTTTCAGCTCCGGGATAGTGATTTCCCCGTAATGGAAGATACTTGCGGCGAGAGCCGCGTCAGCCCTACCCTCAGTCAATACCTTAGCTATGTCTTCAGCATTCCCGGCTCCTCCCGAAGCGATGACAGGAATTGAGAGGCTGCCGCAAAGAGCGGCGAAAGTATCACAAGGATAACCTATCTTGGTCCCGTCGTGGTCCATCGAGGTGAACAATATCTCCCCAGCGCCACGCTCCTGGGACTCTTTTGCCCATGAGAACAGCTCCTTATCGGTCTGCACGCTTCCTCCATGGGTCGTCGCCAACCATCTGCCATCTATTGTCCTGGCGTCAATAGCCACAACCACAAACTGGCTTCCGAAATGTCCGGCGATCTCTCCTATCAAATCCGGATTCCTCAAAGCGGCGCTATTAATACTGACCTTGTCGGCCCCGGCTTCCAAAAGCCTAGCGGCATCAGCCAGAGAGGATATTCCTCCACCGACAGTGAAGGGTATGTCCAACCTCATCGCTACGGCCCTGACCAGCTCAGTGAACGTCCTCCGCCCCTCCAAGGTGGCGCTAATGTCAAGGTAAACAAGCTCATCAGCTCCCTGCGTGGCATATTCAGCACCCAATTCCACAGGATCCCCAACCTCCTTGAGCCCAAGGAAATTGATTCCTTTGACAGTCTTGCCGTCCTTTACGTCAAGACAAGGGATTATCCTCTTCGCGACCATAAAGCCAGATCCTCCAGTTTAATTCTACCCTCGTACAATGCTTTTCCGACAATCACTCTCGGCACACAAGCATTGTCAAGAGCCTCAATATCAGTTATTGAGCCTATTCCCCCACTTGCGGTGAAAACCACACCGGGAAAATCGGCCATAAGTCCCCGGAAAAACTCCGGGTTCGATCCCGTGAACATGCCATCCCTGGAAATTTCTGTGACGATAACACTTGACAGTCCAGGCAGGAACGAACTGATCAAGCCAGAAAGCTCAACATCAGAAGTTTCCATCCATCCTCCGACAGCCACTTTTGTTCCGCGGGCATCGGCTCCAAGAGTGATTTTGTCAGGCCCATATTCTTCAAGGAAAGAATTGAACAAGTCTGGATTACGGACAGCCAAGGTCCCGAATACAACGCTGGAAGCCCCAGCCTCCAATGCCGCCTCGAGATCCTTACGGGTCTTGATTCCACCACCCCACTCAATTTCGATATCACCTAAGGAGGCAAGCCCTCTTAATGATTTCAGATTAGCAGGTTTCCCATTCTTGGCACCCTCAAGATCCACCACATGAAGGCTCTTGAAACCGTTTCCCAAAAACCGTGACGCCATCTCGACAGGAGTCGTCTCATAGGAGGTCTCCCTGGAGAAATCTCCCTGACTAAGGCGGACGCAACGTCCTCCAATAATGTCAATAGCTGGGACTATTTGTATCATAAAGCCAGGAAGTTTTTGATTATCAAGGCTCCAGAAGGGCCGCTCTTCTCAGGATGGAACTGAGTCCCGAAGAAATTATCCTTGGCTAAAGCGGCGCTGAAAGGAGACCCGTAAACTGTAGTGGCAATAGTGTCCCTGGACAATTCAGCCCGGAAAGAGTGGACGAAATACACATAGGATCCATCAGGGAGTCCTTTGAAAAGAGGGGTTCTCATGTCTTTCAACTGGTTCCAACCCATATGGGGAATCTTCAGACCGGGGTCTTCAAAGTTGAAACGACTGACTTCGGTGTCGAATATTCCAAGCCCGTCAACATCGCCTTCCTCGCAATGGCGGCAGAGGACCTGCATTCCGACACATATTCCTAAGACAGGGCAAGTCAAGGATCTGATAACCGGATCCAGACCCAAGGAACGCAGGCTGGATAGCGCCACAGAGGCGTCCCCGACTCCAGGCAGGATGACCTTATCGGCGCTCTTGATGGCCTCAGGATCAGAAGTTAACTCAAAATCCTCCACTCCGCACCGGCGTAAGGCATTCACCACCGACAGGACATTGCCGGCATCATATCTTACTACAGCTATCATAACGTCCCTTTGCTGCTAGGAATATCATACTTGAAAGGATCTTTCTTCACGGCAGCGCCAAGAGTCCTGGCGAAAGCTTTGAACACGGATTCCGCGAGATGATGGTTATTCTCCCCTTTGGCGGTAATGTGAAGGTTGCACTTCAACGCCGAGCAAAGCGACTGGAAGAAATGCTTGAACATCTCCGTGGGAGTGTCCCCGACATATTCCCTTGTGAAAACGACATCCCATTTGAAATCAATACGGCCACCGAGATCCATAGTGACAAAGGCATCGCACTCATCCATAGGCAGCGCGAATCCATAACGCTCTATGCCCCTCCTGTCTCCCAAAGCCTCCAACAGAGTCTCTCCGAGAGTGATGGCGACATCCTCCATAGTGTGGTGCTCATCCACATCGAGATCCCCTTCAGCGATTATCTTCAATGAGATACCAGAGTGATGGGGAATCTGCTCAAGCATGTGGTCAAAGAACCGAAGACCTGTGCTGATGGAACTCTCGCCATTACCGTCAAGGTCAGCCTCAACCAGCACTTTGGTCTCACGGGTGACCCTCTCCCGACATGCCCGGCGTCCTTCCTGGACTGGAGCGTAATCAATCGCTCCGGGATTCTCGAAAGCCTCGATGGACCTAAGCATCTTGTTGTTCTCCTCTGGAGTTCCGACAGTCAGACGGAGGCAACCCTCGCAACCGGTGACAGATGAGCGGTTCCTGACTATAATCCCGTCCTTGAGAAGGTGGGAATATAGCGCCATGGGCTCCGTTACCTTGACTAACAGGAAGTTAGCGTCACTCGGAAATATCTTTTCGACACATTTGAATCCTGTAAGCTTCGAAGCGACTATATTCCTCTGTGCCCTGATCATCTGTATCTCGGAAATGACTTTCTCAGGATTAATGCTACCGACAGCCAGACGCAAGGTGTCTGTACCGATATTATATGGATAACGGACCTTATCGAATAAAGACACTATAGCGGGATCCGCCAAGGCCATACCTACTCTAAGCCCTGCCATACCGTAAGCCTTGGAAAGGGTCTGGAGAATGATCAGGTTCGGATATTCCTCAAGAAGTACCATCATTGAACCTTGCTCAGAGAAATCGACATACGCCTCATCCAAGACAAGGACACCTTTAAAGTCGTCCAGAAGCCGTCTGATCCCACTTTCGGGGAAAGCGTTGCCGGTAGGGTTGTTCGGGGAACATAAAAACATCAGTTTTGTCCCGCTGTCGGAAGCATCCAGCAGAGCGTCAACAGGCAAGGAAAAACCTTCTTCCAATTGAATCTGGCGGTATTCCACATCGTTGATTCCGGCGCAGACAGAATACATCCCGTAACTCGGGGCGATCATCACGGCATTGTCTTTCCCTGGCTGGCAGAACACCCTGTAACACAGGTCAATAGTCTCATCGCTCCCGTTTCCGAGAAATAGTCTCTCCCTCGGCACACCCTTCAGTTTGGATATCTTCTCGGCAAGCGATTCCCTGAGGTTCCGGGAGGGATACCTGTTAAGGCCTTCTTTCCCAAAGGGACTCTCGTTAGCGTCAAGGAGTATTCCCAATTCACCACGGTACTCATCCCTGGCTGTGGAATAAGGGGTAAGGCTCCTTATATTCTCCCTCGCGAGGAGCAAAACTTCAGATATAGTCATATCATTTTCCTCCATCATCAAGTCTCACACGCACCGCTTCCGCATGTGCCTTAAGTCCTTCAGCTTCCGCCATGGTAATTATCGCTCCGCCAATCCTGGAAAGGCCCTCTTTGCTCAACGACTGGAAAGTGATGGCGTGCATAAACGAATCCACGCCGACCCCACTCCAAGCCACCGCCGTGCCCTTTGTCGGCAATATGTGATTTGTGCCACTCGCATAATCACCAGCGCTCTCTGGAGAGTAATGGCCCATAAACACGCTTCCGGCGGCAGTCACTTTAGATGCGAGGGATTCCGGATCAGAGACCGAGAGGATAAGGTGTTCCGGGGCGTAAGCATTGGCGAACTCAATGCCTTCCTCCAAGTTAGAGAACACCACAATCCTACTGTCAGTCAGCGCCTTGTCAACTATTCCCTCTCTAGGCAGCAATGCTTTCCGGTCATTGATCTCACGCTGGACTTCCCTTGCCATCGACAAGTCCTGGCAAACCAGAATCACCTGACTGTCAGGGCCATGCTCCGCCTGGGACAACAGGTCAGCCACGATAAACGGCACTTTGGCCGTACTATCAGCGACAACCATCACTTCAGATGGCCCGGCAGGCATATCGATCGCCACACCTTCACGGCAAACCAACTGCTTGGCTTTCAAGACGTACCTGTTTCCAGGGCCAAAGATTTTATCCACTTTCCTTATCGTCTCGGTCCCATAAGCCATGGTCGCGATAGCCTGTGCGCCACCGATCTTGTATACTTCATTTATCCCGCAAATCCTGGCGGCAAAAAGAATCGCGGGAGCCACACTCCCATCCTTCGCCGCGGGAGTGCAAATTATCCTCTCCGGACATCCGGCGACTGATGAAGGGACACCCATCATCAAAACGGTCGAGAAAAGAGGGGCGGTACCTCCTGGCACATATAACCCTATCCTCCTCAACGGCAGGAATTTCCGTCGGCAAATGACCCCGTTTCCATCATCCCACTCAGAATCTGTGGGGCACTCTTTCTCATGAAAGGCCTTAATCCTTAGGGCCGCGACCCTGATCGCCTCCTTCAGGTCCTCAGGAACCTGGTTTTCCGCCAAGTCAAATTCTTCTTGGGTGACTTTGAGATTCTCCGGAACAAAACCTTCAACGAAACGGATAACTTGATCCAAAGCCATGTCTCCGCCTTCCCTGACACTCTTGAGGATCTCAGTGACCCTCCAGTCCAGCATGGCGTCATCACGGCTGACCCGCCTTGTCAAGGATGGCCATTGCATCCTGTCCGGTTCAACATAAATTCTCATATATCAATCGATTATTTTGTCAACGTTAAGGATGAGGATACCCTCAGCCCCTATCCTCTTCAGGCCTTCCACGGTCTGCCAGATGGAAACGTCATCCACTACTGAGTGCAGAGAGCTCCACCCCTCAAGGGCAAGTGGCATCACAGTAGGGCTCCTCATCGAAGGAAGGAGAGCCATCGCCTCGGGCAGTTTAGCCGTTGGAATATTCATCAGCACATATTTCTTACCCCTGCTCTCTTGAATCGCGTCAATGCGGAAAAGCACCGAATCCATGATCTCCAACCTGTCTTCAGGAAGATCCTTCCTGGAAATCAGGACAGCCTCACTTTCGAGGACTGACTCAACCTCTTTCAATCCGTTGGAAACGAGTGTGCCACCAGATGACACGATATCAAAAATAGCGTCGGCAATCCCGGCGGCAGGGGCGATCTCCACGGAACCCATGATTTGACGAATCTCAGCCGAAATACCCTTCTTATTCAGGAAACCTCGGAGGACATTTGGATACGAGGTCGCTATAGATTTCCCTTCAAACCATTGAAGTCCCTGATAATCAACCGTTTTAGGAATAGCGAGAGACAAGCGGCATTTCCCGAAGCCGAGTTTACGGACAACGTTCACATCCGCACCTGTCTCCGCTATCTCATTATATCCTACGATGCCCAAGTCAGCGGAACCGTCAGCGACCACCCCGGGGATGTCATCATCCCTGAGATAAAGCAGTTCCAGCGGGAAATTGGATGCCTTGCCTATGAACTTACGCTTGGTGTCATCCACTTCGATTCCAGCGTCTTTAAGAAGTTTGAGGCTTTCCTCGTTCAGCCTCCCTTTTGATTGGATAGCGACTCTTAACATATTCATAAATAAAAAACCGGCCTGCCTTGTCCGGCAAGCCGATGTCATTTCACTTCATTAATATTATGGACACCATCGCTTACCAGACCTATTCGGCCAGGGAATGATGGTGCTTATGAGCGTTCTCGAAAAACATAACTGTCGCAATATACGTATTTTCCGAATAATAGCAACTATCCTAAACGAATTTTCGCATATTTCAGCAGCAATATCTTTTCACCATAATCATCAAAAACGATTTTAGCCTTGAGATCGGGAACTTGACCTGTGATCTCGAGTATTTTCCCGAATCCGAAACGGTTGTGTTCGATCCGCTGACCTGCCCTTAAGGAAGTCATCGGTACAGGGGTGAATTCCGAGTCCGGTATTTTTGGCGGAAGAGGTCGGTTCCGAAGAGACTCCCGTGTCACAGGTGTGACTGTAGCCGGTTTGGGCTCAGGTCTTGACACCTTCGGCTTGAACGACCGCTGGAAAGAACGCCCGAAACCCCTGAAAACCAAATCATCAGAATCAGTCTCCTCACCATGCGACGGGTTGGCGATATACTCTTGGTCTATCTCACGAATGAAACGGCTCGGGGAATTGGACTCATGCTTGCCGTTCCTCATCCTGGTGTTGGCGAATGAAAGGTAAAGGCCTTTTTCCGCTCGTGTCATCGCGACATACATAAGGCGCCTTTCCTCCTCAATGTCAGCGGGTGAAGCAAGCATTCCACCGGAAGGGAAAAGGTTCTCCTCAAGACCGGCGACAATGACATAAGGAAACTCCAATCCTTTAGCGGAGTGGACAGTCATCAACGCTATCTTGTTCATAGTGTCCTCGTCACTCTCCATGTCCACGTTGGCGAGAAGGGAAATGTTCTCCAGAAAATCCCCAAGCGTCACCACAGGGTACTCCACCTGGGTCACATCCTCAACCTCGCTATCGGCCAGATATTCCTGCAAGTAATCATTTTGCCTCTCCTCGACGAACTGTGTGGCGCTGTTCACCAATTCCTCCACATTAGATGCCCTGGACTGCCCCTCAATTGATGTATCGGCCTTGAAATGAGCATAAAGGCCACTTGTGTCAGCGATCTCTTTGGCGAGTATGTCAGCATTAGCAGTTGCTGCCTTAGCTGCCAAATCATTAATCATATCGCAAAAAGAGCGGATCCTGGCAACCGCCGGAGCCTTCAGACCATAGTCGGCGAAATCAGTCAGATAAGCGGCTTTAAACAAAGACAGGCCTTTATCCCTGGCCATTGCCGCAAGAGCATTCAGGCTTGTGTCACCTATACCTCGGGCAGGAACATTAACCACCCTCTTGAATGACTCATCATCATGAATATTGACCACGAGTTTGAAATATGCCATCAAATCCTTAACCTCAGCCCTGTCGAAGAAGGAGTTGCCTGAATATATGACATAGGGCAGGTTCCTTTTTCGGAGTGCCTCCTCAAGAGCCCTGGACTGGGAATTGGTACGGTATAGGATGGCGAAATCCTGGTAACGGGCATGGTCTGACCGCATCCTGGAAATAATCTCAGAGGCTATCCTGATGGCTTCCTCCTGCTCGGAGAAACTGTTCATCAGCAAGAGTTTCTCGCCTCGTCCGCCGACAGAGACGCAATTCTTCGGAATCCTGCCCTCATTCTTGGCTATCAACGAGTTGGCAGCCTCCACTATATTCGCTGTGGAACGGTAGTTTTTCTCAAGACGGAACAGTTTGCAAGTGGGGTAGTCTTTCTTGAAATTCAGGATATTCTCAATCTTCGCACCGCGGAAAGCATAGATGGACTGGGAGTCATCCCCGACCACGCAAATATTCCCTTCCGGGCCACTCAACTTCTTGAGTATCACATATTGCGCCCTGTTCGTGTCCTGATACTCATCTACAAGGATATAATCAAAGCGGGATGAGATTGCCTCAAGAGCCTCCGGATTGTCCCTCAGGAGAATATTCATGTTAAGGAGGATGTCATCGAAATCCATCACTCCGCTCCTGTGGCACTTCTCGGCATAGAGTGAGAAAATGTCACAGATCCTGGGTTTCTTGCCGGCGATGTCCCGTTCCACGGCCTGCCGGTTGTTACGGTAAGCCGTAGCGGTCACGAGATTGTTCTTAGCAAGGGATATTCTTGAGAGGACATCTTTTGGCTTGTAGACCTTGTCGTCGAGCTGCAACTCTTTGATGCAAGCCTTGATAGCGCTCACCGAATCGCTTTGGTCGTAGATAGTGAAGGACGGGGGGTAGCCCAGGAAACCGGCATACTCCCGAAGAAATCTTATGAATATGGAATGGAAGGTGCCCATCTGGAGCTTCCAGGCGGTTCTCTTGCCCACCATGATAGCGATCCTTTCCTTCATCTCGGACGCCGCTTTCTTTGTGAAAGTCAAAGCCAATATCCTTGACGGATCGCCACCTCTGGCGATTATGCAAGCTATCCTGCTCGTCAGCACCCTCGTCTTTCCCGACCCCGCTCCGGCGACAATAAGCGCCGGTCCATCAATGCTGCTGACCGCCTGTCTCTGCTCCGCGTTCAGCCCCTCGTAAACAGCTTTCTCAATGTTTTCCATAATGCTACGAAAATACGGAATTTTTACCGAAAAAAATGAGTATCTTTGCGGAATAGTAAGCTGAAATAACTATCAACTTAATATCTACTACAAATAATGTCAAACAACATCGTGTTGAAAAAAGGGCTGAACATCCCGATCAGCGGAGAGGCTGCCCTTGGGACAATGAGAACGATCGCGCCTGACGTTGTCGCAGTTAAACCCACGGACTTCAAGGGGTTCTCCCCCAGGCTCATGGTGAAAGAAGGCGACAAGGTGCTCGCGGGATCGCCTGTTTTGGCAGACAAACAGAACCCCGACATCCTCCTTACTTCTCCGGTAAGCGGAACAGTCAAGGAAATCGTCAGAGGTGAGAAGCGCAAGCTCCTAGCGGTGCTCGTCAAAGCCGAAGGCAATGAGGCCGTGGACTTCGGGACCAAGGATCCGAAAGGACTTAAGGCTGAAGAAGTCAAGGAGACCCTTCTCAAGAGTGGTTTGTGGCCAACTATCATCCAGAGGCCTTACGGCGTCCTGGCCAACCCGGCTCAGACTCCTAAGGCTGTATTTGTATCCGCTTTCTCCACAGCGCCGCTCGCGGCGGATTCCGAATTCGTCTTTAAGGATGACCTCGCCGCCATCCAGGCTGGAATCACAGCGATCTCCAAGATCGCGAAGGTCCACGTCTGCGTGAATTCCGAGACCTCCGCTTTCGCGAAACTGCAGGATGCGGTTCTCCACACAGTCATCGCCAAGAAACACCCCGCCGGGAACGTTGGCGTGCAGATCAGCCACATCTCCCCTATCATGAAGGGTGAGACAGTCTGGACCTTGAGTCTTCTCTCGCTGGCCGCTATCGGGAAGCTATTCCTCAACGGTAAGCTGGATCTCTGCCGCAAAGTCGCGGTCACAGGACCTGCCGCTCTCAAGACCGGTTATGTCGTAGCGATGCCCGGCACTCCTATGAACGCTCTCGAGGGCTGTTTCGACCCCGCGGTCGAGACAAGGTTCATCAGCGGCGATGTCCTCTCCGGAGAGAACATCGGGAAAGATGGCTATCTCGGATTCTTCGACAATCAGGTGACCCTCATCAAGGAAGGCCGTGAAAGAGAAGTTCTCGGCTGGGCGAACCCCCTCAGGTTCAACCAGTTCAGCTCCTCCATGGCTTATTTCTCCTGGTTGCTTCCCAAGAAGAAGTACAACATGGACACCAACACCCACGGTGGCGTCAGGGCTTTTGTCTGCTCCGATGTTTACGGAAAGGTGCTGCCCATGGACATATTCCCTGTCTATCTTGTCAAGGCTTGCCTCGCCGGCGACATCGACAAGATGGAGCAGTTCGGAATCTACGAGGTCCTTCCTGAGGATCTGGCCCTCTGTGAGTGCGTGGATCCTTCCAAGAACGACATCCAGGCTATCATCCAGGACGGGAGCG
>JAEEGG010001780.1_pt1 | contig 57250 bp, 58 predicted proteins | sample 9134161 | NCBI WGS metagenome assembly JAEEGG01 (sample SAMN16246543, study PRJNA631951) | gut metagenome | biome: gut microbiome; feature: rumen; material: CR-attached | host: Bos | place: Iran: Karaj | collected 2018-10 | reverse complement strand
AGTTTCGTTTGACGCGGCCAAGGGAAGCAACGCAGCATGGCGCATTTCTGACCGGAAAGAATCAAAGATTTCTATTAGGTGTTAGTATTATTCTCCGCCCGGCACGGCGTTCCCGGCGACAAAGCCGGTGCACCAGGCGATCTGCAGGTTGAAGCCGCCGGTGTAGGCGTCCAGATCCAGCACCTCCCCGGCAAAGTACAGCCCCCGCACCAGCTTGGACTCCATGCTTCTGGGGTCGACCTCCTTCGTGCTCACGCCCCCGGCGGTGACGATGGCCTCGTCGATGGGCCGGGTGCCGGAGACGGAGACCGGGAAGGCCTTCAAAAGCCGCAGCAGCGCCATGCGCTGTTCCCGGGTGATGTCGTGCACCTTGGTCTCCCCCGGGATGCCGGAGAGCTCCACCAGCGCCGGGATCATCGCCCGTCCGGCCAGCTCCCCCAGGGCGTTGCGAAATTCCCGGTTGGCAAACTTCTGAAAATCCCGCAGCAGGCGGGCGTCCAGCTTCTTCTCGTCCAGGGCGGGCTTCAGGTCGATCTCCAGCCGGCAGGGCAGTTCCCCGATATGCCGCAGCTTGGCGCTGGCCGAGAGCACCAGCGGCCCCGAGACGCCGAAGTGGGTGAACAGCATCTCCCCCAGCTCCCGGAACACCAGCTTCTCCCCCTCGTAGGCCGAGAGGCTCACGTTCCGCAGGGAAAAGCCCTGCATCTGGGCGCACCAGGGATCCTCGCTTGTAAGCGGCACCAGGGAGGGGCGCCTGGGCGTCACCGTATGTCCCGCCTCCCGGGCGATGCGGTAGCCCGCGCCGTCGGAGCCGGTCTTGGGATAGCTGAGGCCCCCCGTGCAGACCGCAGCCGCCCGGCAGGAGAGCTCCCCCTCGTCGGTAAGTACCCCGCACACCGCGCCGTCTTGGATCAGAAGCCGCCGGGCCGATGTACGCAGGGTCTGCACGCCCAGGCGGCGGCACTCCTTCACCAGGGCGTCGGCTATGTCGTTTGCGTTGTCGGAGACCGGGAAGACCCGGTTGCCCCGCTCGATTTTCAGCGGCACCCCCAGGCTCTCGAAAAAGGCCATGACCTCCCGGGTGCCGAAGCGGCTCATGGCGCTGTAGAGAAAGCGCCCGTCCCCGGGGATGTTGGCCATGAACTCCCGGATGTCACAGGCGTTGGTGACATTGCAGCGGCCCTTGCCCGTGATGCGCAGCTTCCGCCCCAGCTGGAGATTCCGATCCAGGATCGTGACGGAGAGCCCCCGCCGGGCGGCCATGACGGCGCACATCATCCCGGCAGCGCCGCCGCCGATGACCACAAGATCCGTCATGTCTCCACCCCCAGCTTCCGCAGCTCCTCTTCTGTCAGCTCCCGCCACTGGCCCGGGCGCAGATCGCCCAGCACAAGGCCGCCCTCCCGCACCCGGCAGAGCCGGGTCACGGTGAGCCCCGCCTGCTCGCACATGCGGCGCACCTGGCGGTTTCGCCCCTCGTGGATGCTGATCTCCAGCACGGCGCCATCAGTCGTGGGCTCCAGCAGCTTCACCTTGGCCGGGTGGAGCCGGTAGCCGTCCAGCTCCATGGGCTGGCGCAGACGCTGGATCCCCGCCGCGTCTCCCCGCACCCAGGTGCGGTAGACTTTCTCCACCTCATGGGAGGGGTGCATCAGCCGATTTGCCAATGCTCCGTCGTTGGTCATCAGCAGCAGCCCCTCGGAGTCCATGTCCAGCCTGCCCACAGGCACCAGGCGCTCCGGAATCTCGCTGATCAGCTCGCTCACGTCCCGCCGCCCCTTTTCATCATGGAGCGTGGTCACCACCCCCCGGGGCTTATGCAGCATGATGGTAAGCATTCTCGCCACGGAGGGCAGGGCTTTGCCGTCCACCAGAATGACATCGGTCTCGGGATCGGCACTGTCCCCGATGTGGACGGGCAGGCCGTTCACGGTCACGCGGCCGGCCTCGATGGCCTCCTCCGCCTTCCGCCGCGCCATCAGCCCGGAGGCCGCGATGATCTTTTGCAGTCGTTCTCTCATGTGTTCTTTCCTGTTTCTCCCAAAGTCTGGGTAAAGCGCAGCGGCACGCTGCCCAGCTCTACCCCGTCCCGGCATACGTGCACACAGCCGCCGATCTCCCCGGCGCGCACCGGCGCCAGCACAAAGGGCGGCAGCTCCGCCGCTATTTTCAGCTCCGTGTCCTTCGGCAGCGTCAGCGTCAGGGGATCCGCCCGCAGGCGGATCTCCTTCTCCTCCGCCCCGAAGAGGGGCAGAGTATAGCTTAGCTGCGCGGTGACGTCGGCGCTCACATAGCGGGCAAAGCCCCAGTCATAGAGCGCCATGTGGTCGTTCCAGTCCTCCGGTGCGGAGAGGGTCACGCAATAGAGACGGGTGCCCTCCCGCTCGCAGCAACTCACCAGGCAGCGCCCCGCCGCCTGGGTGTAGCCGGTCTTGCCGCCCAGGCAGCCGGGACAGCGCCAGAGCAGCTTGTTGTGGTTAACATAATATTGCCCATGGATCTCGGCCCCGCTCCGGCTCAGAATGGCGCAGAGCTCCGGCCGCTCCATGCAGGCGGCCATCAGCAGGGCCAGATCCGCCGCCGAGCCGTAGTGCTCCTCGTCGTCCAGCCCGTGGGGATTTACAAAATGGCTGTCCGCCATGCCGAGCGCCGCCGCCTTCTCGTTCATCCAGGCTGCAAAGCGCTCCTCGCTCCCGGCGCAGTGCAGGGCCAGGGCCTCCGCTGCGTCGTTGCCGGAGGCCAGCAGCAGCCCGGTGAGCAGTTCCTCCACGGTATAGGTCTCCCCCGCCGCGAGGTACATGGAGGAGCCCTCGATCTCGCAGCAGGCAGGCAGGATCTCCACCGTCTCGTCCGGGCTGCAGTGCTCCGCTGCCACCAGGGCGGTCATGAGCTTGGTCGTGCTGGCGATGAGGCAGCGCCGGTGGGCGTTCTTTTCGTAGAGGATCTGTCCGTCGGCTGTCATGAGCACCGCGCAGTCGGCGCTGAGCTCCGGGGCGGGCGTCTCCGTCGGAAGGCTCTGCCCGTTCAGCAACAGGGCTGCCGCCAGCAGGATCAGGATTTTTCGCACAATAAGCACCACCTTTTTTAAGGTAGTGCTTATTATGGCGTGATCGTTTTCGATTTATTTATCCTGCTGCTTGTTGATGAAGGCGTCCACCTTGTCCATCACCTGGGGCACCAGGTCGATGATGCGATCCACGGTGGTGCTGGCGGGCGGGGTGATGTTGATCATCCGCACCGTGCCTTCCTTGATGACCAAAAAGCCGATGGGGTCGATCTTCACGCCGGTGGCGTTGCCGCCGCCGTAAGGCCGGTTGCCCTCCTTCTTGGGAGTAAACTCCACGCCGCCGCCGCCAAAGCCCACGCTGATCCGGGAAATGGGAACCAGGGTGATGCCGTCGGGGGTATAGATGGGCTCGCCGACAACGGTGTCGACCTTGAGAATGTTCTTGACATTGTCCATGGTGGACTGCATGAGTTCGCCGATCGGGTTGATGTTATCCATTTGCTGCCATCCTTTCCTCTTCCTGTATGTTTTCTTTTTTCTCTTTCACAATCGTCAAATGCCCCTCTTCCACGGTAAGGGCAGGCTTCTCCGTCCCGTCCTTGCTCTCAAGAGCGGCAGCTTCCGCCTTTTGCGCCTTTTCCAGGGCTTTTTTCTCCTTCTTCTTCCGGCGCTTGGAGCGGATCAGGATCTTCAGCGCGCCGAAGAGCAGGCAGTTGATCACGCCGTTGAGGCGCCAGAGCGTGATGGTCATGGCGAGGCCGCCCTCGAAGAAGGTCTTGTCCGCAGTGAAGTCCACATCCGTCCACACGCTGCAGTCCTTGACGCGGAAGCGCTTTTTGCACAGCGGCGCCAGACTGGAGAGCGCGGCGTTCACCTTGCCGTAGGTCATGGCGGTGTCATAGGGATCGTCCCCCGCCGCGATGTAGTGCAGCACGAAGCGGTCCACCTTCCAGGCGCGGCCGAATTTGCCGATGCCCTTGAGCACGATGCGCAGCAGCTCCAGAAGCTCATCCCGGTTGAAGGGCAGGGAGCGCTTCTTCTTGGCCTTGGGCTCTTCTTCCTCTTCCTCGGGCTTTTTCTTCTTCTTTTTCTTCTTTTTCTTTTCCTTCTTGGGCTTTTTCTCCGCCTCCGGCTTCTTGGGCAGGATCTGGATCAGCATCGCGCTGACCTTGGCCGAGAGGTGGAACTCGCCGCCCTCATTGCCCAGATCCACCCCGATGGGGATAAACAGGATCAGCAGAATGAGCGCAACGATGATGCCGAGGATGATCCATCCAACCAAATTTCATCACTCCTTCGCCCCGTCCAGAACCTCCTCCATGGCGATCTGGTTCGGATCGGCGGCATTTTGCAGTTCATGAATCGCTTGCTGGAGCTTTTCCACGCCCTCGCTGCCGGCAAGCTCCGGCAGAGGCGGCAGCTCCGAGAGCTGGGATATGCCCATGGTGCGCAGAAACACATCGGTGGTGCGGAAGAGGGCGGGGCGGCCCGGCGCTTCCAGCCGGCCGCAGATCTCGATCAGGCCCCGCTCCGTCAGAGCGCCCACGGTATAGGAGCTGTCCACCCCGCGCACCCGGTCGATATAGGCCCGGGTCACCGGCTGGTAGTAGGCCACGATCGCCAGCGTCTCCAGCGCGGACTGGCTGAGCATGGGCGGTCTGCGCTGCTCCAGCGCCTTGATCACAAAGGGAGCGTAGTCCGGGTCGGAGCACATCTGCAGCTTATCGTCCAGCCGCAGGATGCGGATGCCGCGCCCCTCCCGCTCATAGCGCTGGGCCAGCTCCTCCGCGATCTGCCCGAGCTCCTCCTCGTCCGTATCCAGTACCAGGGACAGACGCGCCAGCGGCACGCTCTCCCCCGCTGCAAAGAGTATCGCCTCAAGGGCGGCAGAAATATCCATATACTTCCTATTCCTCGATTTTTTCCAGGATCTCTTCCAGATCGGCGCCGGTGAGGGAGAGCAGATAGCCCTGCTCCTCCCGCTCGATGTGGACGCCGCCCATGCTGCACAGCTCCAGCACGGACAGGAAGGTGGCTACGATCTCCGAACGGGAAGCGCAGCTCCGGTACAGCTCCTCCAGCGTGGCGGGGCTCCGCCGCAGCCGCTCCAGCAGCTCCCGGCTCTTGGAGCGCACGCTGTAGATGATGCGGCTGGGGATGGCCTCGGCAAAGCGGTCTTCCTCCTCCGGAACCTTCACACCCCGGGAGAACACCGCCCACAGCGCCTTCAGCAGATCCACCGGCTCGTGCCGGTACTCGTACTCCTTCGCGGTTTTCGGCATCGGTTCGGGGAGCTTGGGAAAGTACAGCAGCCCCCGCTCCGAGGCGGCCTTCAGCTCCGGCACCACCTGTCGGATCAGCGCCAGATTGTCCCTGGCCTTCAGCTGCTCCAGGGATTCCATCAGCACTTCCAGCTCCGAGACCTCTTCCTCGCTGGTCAGGAGGGTGCGGGTCTTGATATACAGCAGATGGGAGGCCATCTGCACAAATTCGCTGGCGATCTCCAGATCCATGCTCTGCATCTCGTCCATCCAGGCCAGATACTGATCCAGGATCTCGGAGATCTTCAGGTCGCGGATCTCGATTTTATTCTTTTGCAGCAGCATCAGGATCAGGCTCAGCGGGCCTTCAAAATCCTGCAGCTCGTCTTTTTCGTGAACAATGCCTTCCAGGTGAAAATTGGGATTTTCCATTCTATCCCCTTAAAATATCAGTTTGCCCAGCTCAAAGCCGCCCCGGAGCACCGGATCCAGCAGGTCGATCCCCTTCTCCAGCAGCCACATGAGCGGCCCGTCGATGACGCCGCTGTAGAGCAGCACCAGCAGCACCACAAAGCCGTAGCGCTCGTACTGCATCAGCTTCCAGTAGGCTTCCTCCGGCAGGAGGGAGAAGACGACCTTGGAGCCGTCCAGCGGCGGGATGGGCAGGATGTTGAAGATCGCCATGGCCATGCTGAGCGAGGCCGTCATGCCCAGCATCTCCAGCGCCACCTCGCCCGCCGCGCTGCCATAGAGCGCCGGGGTCAGAAGCCCGTACAGGAAGAGGAAGACCACCGCGATGAGCACGTTGCTCCCGGGGCCGGCCAGCGCCGTCAGCGCCATGCCCCGCTTGGGGTTTTTGAACTTCAGCATGTTGATCGGCACGGGCTTTGCGTAGCCGAAGCCGAAGATCACCATCATCAGAAGGCCCATGGGATCCAGGTGCTTGATGGGGTTCAGGGTCAGGCGCCCGGCCTTCTTGGCCGTATCGTCCCCCAGGGCATAGGCCACCGCCCCGTGGCTCAGCTCATGGAGCGTAATGCACAGCAGCGCGGGGATCACCCGCATCAGCATCTGCTGCACGCCTCCGAAATCAAAGCCGTTCCATATTTCCTGCAGCGCGTCGATGGCCTTCACCCCCATAATACAGATATTTTACCAAAGAAAGAAAAAAAATACAAGAACGTAACGGAAAAAACCGTCGCGTTCTTGTTTTTTTTCATAACAGGCTCATGATCTCCGCCAGGAGCTGCTCCCGTCCCTGTCCCTTTTCCGCGGAGAAGGGGATCAGCGGCACGGACTCCGGCAGCTCCAGCGTTTCCCGGATGCAGGCCAGATTCGGCTCGATCTCGCTCTTTTTCAGCTTGTCCAGCTTGTTGGCCACCACCGCGAAGCGGCGGCCGGAGCTCTTGAACCAGGCTGCCATGGTGCCGTCGTCCGCCGTGGGCTTATGGCGGGCGTCCACGATCATGACCCCCAGGTCGAAGGAAGCGTCGTCGGCAAAGAAGTCCTCCATGAGCTTCCCCCAACGATCTCGCTCCGCCTGGGACACCTTGGCAAAGCCGTAGCCCGGCAGATCCACGAAATAGAGCTTGCCGTCGATGAGGAAGTAGTTCACATGGACGGTCTTGCCCGGCTGGGCGCCCACCCGGGCGAAGTTCTTGCGGTTCAGCATCCGGTTGATGACGGAGCTTTTGCCTACATTCGATTTGCCCGCGAAGGCCACCGTCGGGACCGAGCTGTGGATAAACTGAGCCGGCGCGGCGGCGGATTTCACAAATTCCGCCTTGTTCACATTCAGCGTCGCCATGGCTCACACCCGGATCGGCTCTCTGCCCTTGGCGGCGGGCACCGCAGCGGGCAGGGGCATGGTCTCGTGCAGCTCGCCCCGCAGCAGCGCCACGTCCAGCGCGGCGTCCGCGTGATCCACCGGCACGAAGTGCAGCTGCTGCCGCACGGTCTGGTCGATCTCCTGCAGGTCGGGCTCGTTCTCCGCGGGGATGATGACGGTCTTGACGCCCGCGCGGAGCGCCGCCATGGTCTTCTCCCGCAGGCCTCCGATGGGCAGCACCCGGCCGCGGAGGGTGATCTCCCCGGTCATGGCCACGTCGCTGCGCACCGGCGTCCCGGTGAGGGCGGAGATGAGGGCGATGGTCACGGTGATGCCGGCGGAGGGGCCGTCCTTGGGCACCGCGCCCTCCGGGAAGTGGAGGTGGATGTCGTTATTCTTATAGAAGTCCGGGTCGATGCCCAGGCCCTCGGCCCGGGAGCGGATGTAGGTCATGGCCGCCCGGGCGGACTCCTTCATCACGTCGCCCAGGTTTCCGGTGAGCTCCAGCTTACCGGTACCGGGCACCACAGCGGCCTCCACGTCCAGCACCTCGCCGCCCACGGCGGTGTAGGCCAGGCCGCGAACCAGGCCGATCTCCGGCCGGGTGCGCAGGGTGTCGGGCTTGAATTTCGCCGGGCCCAGCAGGGGCTCCAGCTGCCCGGCCTTCACCCGCAGGCTCTTGTAAGTCCCCTCGGCGATCCCGGAGGCTGCCTTGCGGCAGACGGCGGCCAGCTCCCGCTCCAGAAGGCGCACGCCGGATTCCCGGGTGTAGCTGCGGATCATCTCGCGGATGGCGGCGTCGTCGATCTTCAGCTGCACCGCCTTCAGGCCGTGCTTTTTCCGCTGCTTGGGCAGCAGGTGGCGCTTTGCGATCTGCAGCTTCTCCTCATCGGTGTAGCTGGAGAGCTCGATGACCTCCATGCGATCCAGCAGCGCCCGGGGGATGGTGTTCAGATCGTTTGCGGTGGTGATGAAGAACACGCTGGAGAGGTCGAAGGGCAGCTCCAGGAAGTGATCCCGGAAGCTCGCGTTCTGCTCCGGATCCAGCGCCTCTAAGAGCGCCGCGCTGGGGTCGCCCCGATAGTCGGCGCCCAGCTTGTCGATTTCATCCAGCACCATCAGGGGGTTGCAGCTGCCCGCCTGCTGGATGCCGGTGATGATGCGGCCCGGCATGGAGCCGATGTAGGTCTTGCGGTGGCCGCGGATCTCCGCCTCGTCCCGGATGCCGCCCAGGGACACCCGCACCAGCTTGCGCCCGGTGGCGTGCGCCACGCTCATGGCGATGCTGGTCTTGCCGGTGCCCGGAGGGCCTACCAGGCAGAGCAGTCCGCCCTTGATGTCCGGGGAGAGCTGCTTCACGGCCAGGTATTCCAGGATGCGCTCCTTGACCTTCTCCAGGCCAAAGTGCTCGTCGTCCAGGATCTTGCGGGCTTTCGCGATGTCCAGGGTCTCCGGGGTCTTTTTGCCCCAGGGCAGCTCCAGGCAGGTGTCCAGATAGCCCCGGATCACCGCCGCCTCGGCGGAGCCGAAGGGCTGCTTTTGCAGGCGGCTCAGCTCTTTTTTCAGCTTGTCGCGGACTTCCTCCGAGGCGTCCAGCGCCTCGATTTTCCGGCGATACTCGTCGTAATCGTCCACGGAGCCGTCCTCGCCCAGCTCGGCCTGGATGATCTTCAGCTCTTCCCGCAGGTAGTACTCCCGCTGGCCACGGTTCATGGCCTCCTGGGTCTGGTCATTGAGCTCCTTCTCGATGCTGAGCACGTCCAGCTCCTTGCTGAGCATCCGGATCAGCAGCGAGAGGCGCCGGGCGGCGCCGGCCTCCTCCAGCAGCTGCTGCTTCTCCTCCACCCGAAAGTGGACGTTCTGTGCAATGTAGTCCGAGACATAGCCCGGATTGGGATTGGCCAGCACGTTCAGGATCTGCTCCCCCGGCATCTCCGGGTTCATCTGCAGATATTCCTGGAACAGGGACACGCAGCTTCGCAGCAGCGCCTCCGTCCGGGCCGCGCCCGGGCGCTCCTCCTTCACGGGCAGGGGACGCAGAAGGGCGCTGTAGCCCTTGGGATCGGTGTGGATCTCCTCGGCCTCGGCCCGGTACAGACCCTCCACCATCACGCGGCACATGCCGCCCTGGGGCTGGCGCAGCTGCTGCCGGATGCGACAGACGGTGCCCACCCGGTAGATGTCCTCCGCTTCCGGCAGATCCACGGAAAGATCCTTCTGGGCTGCCAGGAAGATCATCTGATTCCGCTTTCCTGCCGCGCTCAGGGCGCCCAGGGAGGCCGCTCGCTCCACATCGAAGGTCAGCAGCATCCCGGGGAACACCGTGAGACCCCGCAGGGCCAGCAGCGGCAGCCGGATCAGATCTTGATTCATTTCGCTCATGGTTTTCCTCCTCTCTTGAGAGGGTCAGGTTTTTGCGGTCTCGTTCTTATGCAGTACGGTGGGCTTCGCCGTGCCGTTCACGCTCGCGGCGGTGATGATCACCTTGCTCACCGTGGGGTCGGAGGGGATGGTGTACATGAGCTCGGTCATGACGCCCTCCATCACGCTTCTCAGACCCCGGGCGCCGATCTTGCGCTCAATGGCCTTGTCGGCAATGGCCTCCAGGGCGGCGGGCTCATACTCCAACTCCACCCCGTCAAAGCCCATCAGCGCCTGATACTGCTTGGTCATGGCGTTCTTGGGCTCCTGCAGGATGCGCACCAGATCCTCCCGGTTGAGGGAGTCCAGAGAGGCCACCACGGGAAGTCTGCCGATGAGCTCGGGGATGATGCCGAACTTCAAGAGGTCGTGCTGCTGCACCTGGGAGAGGATCTGTCCCACGTCCCGTTCGGTGCTGCTCTTGATCTCCGCGCCGAAGCCCATGGTCTTCTTGTCGGTGCGCTTCTCGATGATCTTATCCAGCCCGTCGAAGGCGCCGCCGCAGATGAAGAGGATGTTGGAGGTGTCCACGTGGATAAACTCCTGGTGGGGGTGCTTGCGCCCGCCCTGGGGCGGCACGTTTGCGATGGTGCCCTCCAGCAGCTTTAACAGCGCCTGCTGCACGCCCTCGCCGGACACGTCCCGGGTGATGGAGGTGTTCTCGCTCTTGCGGGCGATCTTGTCGATCTCGTCGATGTAGATGATGCCCCGCTGGGCCCGCTCCACATCGAAATCCGCCGCCTGCAGGAGCTTGAGGATCACGTTCTCCACGTCCTCGCCCACATAGCCGGCCTCCGTCAGGGTGGTGGCGTCGGCGATGGCGAAGGGAACGTCCAGCATCTTGGCCATGGTCTGGGCAAAGAGGGTCTTGCCGCTGCCGGTGGGGCCGATGAGCAGGATGTTGCTCTTCTGCAGCTCCACATCGTCCTTGGAGGCGTGGAGGATGCGCTTATAGTGGTTGTAGACCGCCACCGACAGCACCATCTTGGCCCGCTCCTGGCCGATGACGTACTCATCCAGCCGCGCCTTGATCTGCATGGGCTTGGGCAGCTTCTCGAACACCAGGGGCAGCCCGTCGTAGCCGTTCACGGTGGGGGGCTCGGCGCCGGGCAGCTCGCCGATGACGCTCATGCACATGCGCACGCAGTCGTCGCAGATATAGCTGCCGTTGCCGGCGATGAGCCGGTTCACCAGGGACTGGGGCTTGCCGCAGAACGAGCAGCGGATGCTTCTTCTGTTATCGTCAGTTCTTGCCATATGCTTCTCCTAAGAAGAGGCGGGACGGGCTGCTGCCCGCCCCGCTCCGATTTATGCTTAGCGCTTGTAGATCACCGTGTCGATGAGGCCGTAGTCCTTGGCCTCCTCGGCCGTGAGCCAGCGATCCCGCTCGGAATCGGCCTTCACCTGCTCGGGGGTCTTGCCGGTATTCTCGGCCAGGATCTTGTTGAGCCGCTCCTTGATCTTCAGGAAGTGCTCCACGTCGATCTCCATATCCGTCACCTTGCCCTGGGTTCCGGCGGAGGGCTGGTGGATCATGATCTCGGCGTTGGGCAGGGCGATGCGCTTGCCCTTGGCGCCGGCGGAGAGCAGGAAGGCGCCCATGGAGGCCGCCATACCCACGCAGATGGTGGAGACGTCGGGCTTGATATACTGCATGGTGTCATAGATCGCCATGCCGGCCGAGACGCTGCCGCCGGGGCTGTTGATGTAGAACTGGATGTCCTTGTCGGGGTCCTGGGCCTCCAGATACAGCAGCTGCGCCACGATCAGGCTCGCGGTGGTGTCGTTGACTTCCTCGGACAGCATGACGATGCGGTCGTTGAGAAGTCTGGAAAAAATGTCGTAAGACCGCTCTCCGCGGCTGGTCTGTTCGACAACATAGGGAACTAAACTCATTTGTGCAACTCTCCTTTCACTTGCTTATCCAAGAGAGCATATCCGAATCCTCGGGAACTTATTCTTTGGTCTCTTCGGTCTCCTCGGCGGGAGCGGGCTCCTCCATCTCGCCGACCTCGGCGCTCTCCATAATGATGTTGGTGGCCTTCTCCTTCTTGTACTCGTTCCGGATGGTCTCCAGACCGAAGTATTCCTTGATCTCCTCGGGCTTGGCGTTGACGCTCTCGGCGATGCGCTGCAGATAGGCGTCGGTCTCCTCCTCGGTGAGCTCAATGTTCTCCGCCTTGGCAACGGCCTCCAGCAGCAGCTCGGTGCGAACCTGCAGCTGAGCGGAGGGCAGGATCGACTGGTTCATGGTCTCGCTGTCGATGCCCAGCATGCGAACCAGCTTCTCCATCTCGATGTTCCGGTCGGTCATGCCGAAGTTCGCGGCGTAGTTGCGCACGATCTCCTCGGCCTTCTCCTGAATCATGGCGTCGGGCACATCCACGCTCATGTTGTCGGCGGCCTGCTTCATGATGAGGGAACGGAAGGCGTTCTCGGCCTGCTCCTCATAGCGCTCCTGCAGCTTCTTGCGCAGATCGGCCTTGTACTCCTCCAGGGTGTCGAACTCGGACACGTCCTTGGCAAACTCATCGTCCAGCTCGGGCAGCTCCGGGTAGGTCAGGGAGTTGAGCTTCACCTTGAAGACGACGGCCTTGCCGGCCAGGTTCTCCACATAGGTCTCGGGGAAGGTGATGTCCAGATCCTTCTCCTCACCGATCTTCATGCCCACGACCTGCTCCTCAAAGCCGGGAACGAAGGAGTTGGAGCCCAGCTCCAGGTCGTAGCCCTCGGCCTTGCCGCCGTCGAAACGCTCGCCGTTGAGATAGCCGTCAAAGTCGATGTTGGCGGTGTCGCCCATCTGGGCCTCGCGATCCTCCACGGAGATCTTGCGGGCGTTCTGCTTGCGGGCCTTCTCCAGCTCTTCCTCCACCTCTTCGTCGGAGACCTCGGTGACGTCCTTGGGCGCCTTCAGGCCTTTGTACTGGCCCAGGGTGACCTCGGGGTACAGGGAGACGGCAAAGGTGTAAACGACGGTGCGCTCCTCGGTGACTTCCACATTGTTGATGGCAGGCTGGCCCACAATGCGCAGCTCCGCCTCGGTGAGACCCTGCTCAAAGGCCTTGGGAGCCAGCTCGTCCATGGCCTCCTGGTAGAAAACCTCGCGGCCGTACATGTTCTCCACGATGGCGCGGGGAGCGTGGCCCTTGCGGAAGCCGGGAATATTGATGCTGCTGCGGTTCTTCAGGTAAGCGCTCTGGACGGCGGCCTCAAACTCGGCGGCGTCGGACTCCACCTGGAACGTGGCAGTGTTGTTTTCTTTCTTCTCTACGTTCTTGACAATCATGATTGCTCTCCTCCATTTTTGTTGTGACTGACACACAGCGTCTTATCTTAGCAGATAACGCCGATAAAATCAATGAAAAAATATTGAATTATCGGCTTTTCTCAGTCCAGCAGCTTTACCGGCGCAAAGTCCACCGCGTCCGCCGAAACCAGCCGGAACTCCGTGCAGCCCCGCCAGCCGTTAAAGGCCGCGGAAATGCCCTTGCCGTGGATGTGCCCGTAGCAGCAAAGGCGCACCCGATGCTTTTCCAGCAGCTCCAGGATTTCCGGACACTCGTACTTCTGGTAGATAGGCGGGTAGTGAAGGAACACCAGCTTCTCCCGCTCCCCCGCCGCGTTGAGGGACGCCTCCAGCCGCAGGATCTCCCGGCGCATGATCTTCGCGTCATGCGCAAGGCCGGTCTCCTCCTCGTAAAACCAGCCCCGGGTGCCGCAGAGGGCATAGTCCCCATAGGCATAGCAGTTGTTGTGCAGGATCTGCAGGGAGTCAAAGCCCTGCTCCGAGAAGAACTTGTAGGCCTTGGCCGCCGTGCTCCACCAGTAATCGTGGTTGCCCTTGAGGATGAGTTTCTTTCCCGGGAGCTCGTGCATGAAGCGGAAATCCGCCTCCGCCTCCTGGATGCTCATGGCCCAGCTCAGATCGCCGCAGAGCACCGTCAGATCCTCCGGCCCCACGCGCGCAAAGCCCGTTTTCAGTTTTTCCGCGTGATCCCGCCACTTCTCCCCAAAGACGTCCATGGGCTTGTCGCTGCCCAGGGAGAGGTGCAGATCGCCGATTGCAAATAAAGCCATTCTGATTCTCCGAATAAAACGCCGCCGTCGGCTAACAATAAAACCAGCCTGAAGAAAGGAAGGAACGTACCATGGAATTTACGACCAGGGAAACCAACCCCGGCGTGGGCTGCGACGTCACCGCCTGCAAGTATAACACCGTAGACTGCCGCTGCTGCGCCGAGCACATCAAGGTGAAGAGCGAGAAGGCCGTCACCAAGGGCGAGACCTACTGCGGCACCTTCTGTCCGAGAGGCACCTGCTGACGTCAGAAGAAGCCTGCTCCATTCCGTTTCCGCGGTTACCGTAAGGGCCGCGAAAACTGCATATCCGCAGGCTCCTTCTTCCTTTTCCCCATCGAACCCGCTTCGCTGGGCTTCGATGGGGGCAGGGGGTGCACTCGCTTCTCCCTCCGGGGGAGGTCCCCAGTGCTCACACTGGAGAATTGGGGCGCCCTTTCTACATAAACTTGTTCTCGATGTGGTGGCTCTTCGCCGGGCCGGACCTCGCCGGGGTGAGCCTCGCCGGGCGGCGCTGTTTTCCTTTATCCCAGCTTTTTCAGCTCCGTCTCGATCTGGGCAAGGCGGGCTTCGATCTCCTTGCGGCGCTTGCCGGAGAAGAGGCCTTTGAGATTGGCAAGCTCGGACTGGAGAAAGGCTTTTTCCTGATTCAGCTTTTCCGTTTTTCCTTTATGTTTATCCGCGATTTGCTCAATGCCATTGTTCTCTTTGCTCTCCGTTTTGCGGTCCGTCCCCGGCTCTGTCAGCCTCCAGCCGTTTACCTCCGTTTGATGATAAAGATTATTGCCCGCAGCAACTACAGTACCATCAGATTTTAACCCGATCACATGGTTTTTCCCGCCGGAAACGGCAACGATATCCGTCCAGTTTTTCATCGTCGACATAAGCTGAGCCATAAGCTTATTTCCATTGGCGACCACCGTTTTATCCAATGTCAATCCGACAACCATATAATCTGTCGCTGCAATCGACCAGATCTTGACCCAATCAGAAATATCCTCTCCGAAAGCATCTGATTTCAATACAGTTCCGTCCTTTGTCAGAGCGGCGATTCTTGTTTTGGGCGGATAATCTTCTTTTTCCCCTGCAACAATAGCGACAGCATCTTTAAAGCGGGGATATGTATTCCCGTTCTGGGAAATGACCGTACCGTCTGAACGCAAGCCAATGACCGCGTCACCTTTTGCGGCAATTGCGGCTATGTCCGTCCATACCTTCATGTTCAGGCCCGGAGTTCCCGAACAGACCACGCTTCCGTCCTCTTTTAATCCCACGGTTACAAATTTACCCGCCGCAATCGCTTTGATGTTTCGCCATTCATGAACCTTGCACTGTCCCATTGCGTTGTTGCCAACTGCAACGACTCTTCCGGTCGATTTTAATCCGACCGTATGATTCGCTCCGGCCGCGACAGCATAGATATCCGTCCAGTTCCCCGTATTGCATTGTCCATAATTGTTGTTGCCTATCGCTACGACAGTTCCGTCCGACCTGAGTCCCACGCTATGCCCTTCGCCAGCCGCGATCCTCCTGGACGCGCTTTCCCATTTTTTCCGCATAGCGGGGAGCTCCCTTTGCGCCTCAAGGATCGCTTTTTCCCGCGCCAGCTGCGAATCCTCCCTGGCCTTGCTCTGAGCAAGCTTTTTTGCTTCCTCGGCACGCTGAAAAGAAGCGTCTTTCTCCGCGGCGATCTGGTCAAGTTTTGCAAACCATTCTACGAGCTCTCTGCCACCAAAGCGTTTGGCCCGCGCCGCATTTTTGCTGCTTCGCAGCCGTGAGTGCGGCGCAGTATACGCTCGGGAATAAGCCTTTCGATTGCTGCTTTTTGCCTCTGCCATAGCAAGGCCTAAAAATGCCTCTGCGCACTCGGCGTCATGGTTCAAAGCCTGCTCAAAAAACGTCCTTGCTCTTTCCCACTCCTGATCTTCCAGCGCCATCATACCGCGCTGAAGGAGGGCCTCCTTGTTTGTGCCGCCCTCGACTTTGACCGGGCCGTCGATCTGCACCTTGCCGGTGACCTCCACCGTGCCCTCTACCTTGACGGTGCCCATGATCTCCTGGATCTTGGCCTTGGCCCAGGCGGTGTCGAACTCCATGCCGCAGGAGTCGCACTCATAAATGCCGCCCGGTCTGCCGATCAGCTTCCCGCCGCAAATCTCGCACTGTAATTTCGCTGCCATGCTGTCCTCTCCCTTATATATTTTTTCGTATTTTTTCAAAAGCAGAGCGATCCAAGTCTGTCTTCTCCCCTGCGTCTCTTGGCTCGTCCCCGCCCTTGGGCGAGGGGAGAGGCAAGGCACAGAGAACTTCCTCCGTCATCTGCCTCGCGTTGGATCGGCAGATGACACCTCCCTCATAGAGGGAGGCAAAGGCAGGTCAGCTCTTTCCTCTCTTTCCATTTTCCTTTTACATGAAAGCGTTTTCGATATGGTTGATCTTCACCGGGCCGGTCTCGCCCCGGGGGGCGTAGACCTCGATCACGTCAAAGCGGGGCTGCAGCTGCGTCTCGTGCAGGCCGAGCCAGTGCTGGGCTGCGGCGATCACGCGCTGCTGCTTCTGAGCGGTGACGAACTCCCGCGCCTCGCCGTGGGAATCGTCCCGGCGGAGCTTGACCTCCACAAAGGCCAGCACGCCGCCGCGCTTCGCGATCAGGTCGATCTCCCCGAAGCGGCAGCGATAGTTCCGCTCCAGGATGCTATAAAAACGGCGGCGCAGATACCGTGCCGCCTGTTCTTCCCCAAATTGTCCAAGACTGTGCTTATCCATCAGTGCATCTTCCTTAAAAAGCTCGGGCGATGGACGGGGCTGGGGCCATACTGGCGCAGCGCCTCGTAGTGCAGCGCCGTGCCGTAGCCCTTGTGCTGCTCGAAATGAAACGCCGGGTATTCCTTCGCCAGCTCCAGCATCACCCGGTCCCGGCTGACCTTGGCGAGGATGGAGGCCGCGGCGATGTCGGCGCAGCGGGCGTCCCCCTTTACCACGCAGCGGGAGGGGGCTTCGATCCCGGCGTTCCGATTACCGTCAATGAGCGCCAGATCCGGCGCTCTCCGGAGCCCCGCGATGGCCCGGTTCATGGCCAGCATGGTGGCGCCCAGGATGTTGCGCTCTTCGATCTCCTCCACCGTGGCGAAGGCGATGCTGTAGTCCTCCGCCTGCTCGCAGATTTCGTCAAAGAGCTGCTCCCGCTTCTTCTCCGAGAGCTTTTTGGAGTCGTTGAGCCCCGGGATCCGGAGTCCCCGGGGCAGGATCACAGCGGCGGCGTACACCGGCCCCGCCAAAGGGCCGCGCCCCGCCTCATCCACCCCGCAGAGAGTCTCATAGCCCTCGGCAGCGATCTCATTTTCCAGTTCCCACAAATCCGTCATCCGGCTGCTCCAGACTCAGACGGCCCAGCTTGCCGTCGTGATATTCCCCCAGAAGGGTGTTTGCCATGCGTTCGATGTCATACTCCCCTTTCGACACCAGAAAGCCCCGCTTCTTTGCCGCCGCCTCCAGCAGCTCAAAGCCGTTCAGAGACCGATCGGGGGTGAACTTATAGCGCTCGGTCAGCGCCTGGGGGTAGTATTCCCGCAGACGCAGCATGAAGTTTGCGCCCAGGGTCTCCTTATCCAGCACGTCCGCCTTGATGGCGTTGGTGAGGGCCAGCATCTCCCCCACCTCCTGGCTGTCAAACTTCGGCCAGAGGATGCCCGGCGTGTCCAGCAGATCCAGGCCCTTGTCGATATTGATCCACTGCTTGCCCCGGGTGACGCCGGGCTTATCCCCGGCGATGGCGGCCTTGCGCCCGGCCACCTTGTTGATAAAGGTGGACTTGCCCACATTGGGGATCCCCAGGATCATCACCCGCAGGGGACGTCCCCCCTGGCCCTTGGCCTCGTACTGCTCCAGCTTGTCCTTCAGCAGCCGCCGCACCGCGGGGACAAATTCCTTCACGCCCCTGCCGCTTTTCGCGTCGGTCTCCAGGACGGAGAAGCCCTGCCCCTCAAAGTGCCGCCGCCAGCGGGCGGTGGCCTCCGGATCCGCCAGGTCCACCCGGTTCAGGATCAGAAGCCTGGGCTTGTCCCCGGCCAGGCGGTCGATATCCGGGTTCCGGCTGGAGCGAGGGATCCGGGCGTCCAGGATCTCGCACACCGCGTCCACCAGCTTCAGATTCTCTTCGATCATCCGCTGGGCCTTGGTCATATGGCCGGGGAACCACTGGATATTCATTTTTTCATAGGAAGACTCCGCCATCAGTGCACCCACCTGATCTCCCCGATGGGGTAGACGACGGCGTAGACCCGGCCGATGATGAGCCGCGCGTCCACCATGCCGATGTCGTTGGAGCGGCTGTCGTGGGAAGAGTTGCGGTTATCGCCCAGCACAAACACGCAGCCCTCCGGCACGGTCTTGGGGCCGATGAAATCCTGCTTGGATTTGTAGATCGGCTCGGAAACATAGGGCTCATCCAGAGGCACCCCGTCCACATAGACGGTGCCGTTATCGAAGTCGATGTTGACCTCCTGTCCCTCGGTGGCGATGATCCGCTTGACCAGGGCCTTTTCCGTTCCGTTCTCATCCACATTCCGGAACACCACAATGTCGCCGGCCTTGGGGGTGTAGAACAGATTGGACACCAGCATCTTGTTGTCCTCATAGAGGTTGGGCTGCATGGAGGGGCCATGCACGTCGATCAGCCGGATGCCGAAGGAAAACAGCAGCACGCAGAAGATCAGCGCCGCCATCAGGCTCTGGATCCAGTCGTATACCTCCCGCCGGGTGCGCTCGCCGGGGCTGAGCTTTTCCCGCTCCGCCTTCTCCTCGGCCGCTTTCTTACTTGTTTTTCTCATATCTGACTCCTGTCTGGGTATAAGCGTTTATTTTTCTCGTAAATCAAAGGCTATTGTACCCCAAAGTGGGGGAAGGTGCAAGTCTTTTCTTTGCTTGCAAGGGCGCCTCCCCTATGGTAAAATGGCGGGGAGGTGAAATGCCATGCCAAAGCTCAGTATCGTGATTCCTGTCTACCGTGTGGAGGAATACCTGCCCGCCTGTCTGGATTCTGCGATTCTCCCCGGCCGGGAGGATTATGAGATCATCGTGGTGGACGATGGTTCTCCCGACCGCTCCGGCGAGATCGCGGAGGAATACGCCCGGCGCCATCCCGGTCTGATCCGGGTGATCCACCAGTCAAACGGCGGCCTGGGCGCCGCCCGCAACACCGGCCTTGAGGCTGCGAAGGGCGAGTACCTGCTCTTTTTGGACAGCGACGACACCCTGGCCCCCGGCGCGGTGGAGGAGATGCTGGAGGAACTGCGCCAGCCCTGCGACATTCTGATTTTTGACTATCTCTGCGTCAGCGAGACCGGCCGCACCCTCAATTACCAGACCGGCTGCGCGCAGGAGGGCAGTTTCCGCTTTGAGAACAACCGGCAGCTTCTCTTCGAGCTGCCCAGCGCCTGCAACAAGCTCTGGCGCCGCAGCCTCTTTGCTGGCGGCCTCCGCTTCCCGCCCCGGCTGTGGTTCGAGGATCTGGCCACCAGTCCCCGGCTCTACCTCCGGGCGGATACGATCCGGTCGATCCACAAGCCCTGGCTGCGCTACCTGCAGCGCTCCGGTTCCATCACCAACGCCAAGGATCCCTCCCGCAACCGGGAGATCATTGACGCCCTGCAGATCGTTCGGGACGACTTTGAAAGGCAGGGTGCGCTGGACAAGTACGCCGCCGAGCTGGAGATCCTCGCGGTAAAGCACCAGCTGCTGGCCTCCACGGTGCGGGTGAACCTGGCCGATCCCAAATCTCCCCTGCAGCGGGAGCTTCTGGAGGATCTGGATCGAAAATGCCCGAGCTGGCGGGAAAACCGCTACCTGCCCGCGCTTCCCGCCCAGCACCGGCTGCTGCTGAAGCTGATGGATAAAGGGCGCTACGGCGCCGTCCACGCCCTGATGAGGGCAAACAATGTGCTCAAGGGCAAAAAACTATAGCGGTATCAAGCCTCTTCGCTGATGAAAAGACGAAGCCAGCAGCGCCTCAGCAAGGCTTCATTTCTTCATTCTGCTTCATTTCTTCATTCTACAAAGGCGGTGGAAACATGGAAAAGAAAACAAAGAAAAAGCTGCACCTGGGCTTCTGGATCCCGACGGTGCTGATCGCCCTGCTCTGGTTCTTCTTCCTGGAGATCAACAAGAACAACATCTCCGGCTGGATCCAGAGTCTGGTGGTCTTTGTGGTTTACATAACGATCAGCATCAAGCTGCTGCGGGGCAAAAAGTGGTACCTGCGGCTGGGCTGCTTTGTGCTGCTGCTGGCGCTGCTGGCCGTGATCGGCTACGGCACCCTTGGGCCGTACAAGGCGCGCCCCGCGGTGGATACCAAGGATCCCCAGGTGACGGAGATCGTCACCGTGCGCGACGGGCAGCTCATCGGCGTCATGACCGCAGACGGCGCCGTGGAGGTCTATGCGGGCATCCCCTACGCAAAGCCTCCGGTGGGCGAGCTGCGCTGGCGGGAGCCCCAGGATCCGGAGCCCTGGGAGGGCGTGCTGGCTGCCGACCACTTCGCCCCCATGTCCATGCAGCCGGTGAAGCCCACCTGGTATAATACCATGGCGCAGATCATCGGCTACCACGACTACGAGATCTCTCTGGACGACAATTACCGGGACATGGTCTCCGAGGACGCGCTGTATCTGAACATCTGGAAGCCCGCCGGAAAGCAGGAGAACCTGCCGGTGCTGGTGTACATTCACGGCGGCTCGCTGCAGACCGGGCAGCCCTGGTACGCCGACTACAGCGGCGAGGGGCTGGCCCGCAAGGGCGTCATCGTGGTGAACATGGGCTACCGCCTGGGCGTCTTCGGTTTCCTGGCCGATGAGGAGCTGATGGCCGAGTCTCCCAACGGCACCACCGGCAACTACGGGCTTCTGGATCAGATTAAGGCCCTGCAGTGGGTGCAGGACAACATTGCGGCCTTCGGCGGCGATCCGAATAACGTGACCATCGCGGGCGAATCCGCGGGCTCCGCCTGCGTCAGCGCCCTCTGCACCTCTCCCCAGGCCAAGGGGCTCTTCCGCCGCGCCATTGCGGAGAGCTCCACCGTCACCGCGCCCCAGCCCGCCCACTCCTTCCGTCCCTTGGACGAGGCGCTGGCAACCGGGCAGGCCACCAAGGAGCGCTTTGGCTGCAGCAGCATCGAGGAGCTGCGCCAGGTGGACGCGGAGACCCTGGTGGCCGCCGCGGACACCAACCACCACATGACTGTGGACGGCTATGTGCTCACGGAGACACCCTACGAGAGCTATCAGAAGGGCATCCACAACGAGGAGGCGCTGCTCCACGGCTTCAACGCCTCCGAGGGCACCGCGTTCATCCTCTTTGACAATGCCAAAATGAGCAACTACGAGGACAAGGTGCGCCTCATGTTCGGCGATTACGCGGGGGAAGCCCTGGCGCTCTGGCCCGCCGCCACCGATGGGGAGGCCAAGCAGAATTGGATCGACCTCTACTCCGCCTACTTCTTCTCCTACGGCCACTACTGCTGGACGCGGCAGGAGGCGGAGCTGGGCGTGCCCACCTATGAATACTACTTCTCCAAGGACAACGGCCGTCTCGGCCCCTGGCACAGCGGCGAGGAAGTCTACTGCTACGGCAACATCCCCGCCGGCTCCGGGCTCTATGACGAGAGCGACCGGGAGCTGAGCGAGATCTTCTGCTCCTACTTTGCCAACTTCTGCAAGACCGGCGACCCCAACGGCCCCGGCCTGCCCCGCTGGGAGCCCGCCACCGACGGACGAACGGTTCTGGAGCTGAACGAGACCGTGCAGCCCATCGAGGATCCCTATCTGCCGATTTATGAACTTTTTGATAAGATGTACCAATTCGGGAACTAATTTCTTGTAATATCGTCTATGTGCGTGTAAAATATAAGCCACACAGGCTTGTTTCCGGGGGCCTGGCCTTCGGAGACGGAAAGGAGTTTACTATGGATGTCAAGAACGTAATCAATCAGATCAAGGAACTGGTCCGCAAGGGCAACGTCTCCAAAATCGTCGTGCGCCGCAAGGGGGAAGAGGTCGTCAGCTTCCCGGTGAACGTCGGCGTCGTCGGCGCGATGGTGGGTCTTGCCGCCGCCAAGTGGGCGGTGCTGGCCGCGGTGCTGGGCACGGTGGGCTTCGGCTGCTCCGTGCAGATCGTGAAGGACGACGGGGAGACCGTGAACGTCGTCACCGAAGAGGATACCCAGAAGGTCAAGGACACCGCCGTCAATATCGCAAACGACGTGAAGGAAGCCGCCATGAACCTGGTCAACCAGACCAAGGAGACCCCGGAGGAGGCCGAAACCGTGGACGCCGATTTCGAGCAGGTTGTGGACGATTCCGAGGCCAAAGAGTAAAACAGCAGCGGGAGAGAAGAGCAAGCTCTTCTCTCCCGCAGACTGTAGACAAAGTTGGTTTCTGTCATCGCGAACCAGTGACCGATGTCACTGGTGTGGCGATCCGTAACCTGAAAGCCTTGAAAAAACAGCTTTTTTGAAGAAGAACAGATTGCCACGTTGAACCCCTTCCGTCAGCGGCGGGCGTGACACGCCGCTGACACCTCCCCCGGAGGGGGAGGCAAGGCGAACTGGCTCGCATTGACATGCTTCGGGCTTTGTCTACACATTGCGGGAGAGAAGATCAAGCTCTTCTCTCCCGTCCTAAAAGCGAAAGAATCTTGGCGCCGGTCAGCGATCGGCGCCAAGGTTCTTTTTTATCCCCGCTCCGCCACATAGAGGCTCATGCGTCGCTGAATGATCCGGGCGGTCTCCTCCGCGCTGCGCTCCCCCGCCAGAAAGGGCGCGATCTCGTCCCGGACAATGTCCAGCGCGGTCTCGTCGCAGAGCGTGGTGTGCTCCACCCGGGAGAGCAGCTCCCGGAAGAAGGCGATCTCCTCCTCGGTCATGGGGCTTTTGAGCCCGTCGTACCACATGGGATACTCCGCGTTTGCGTCAATGTGCCGCGCCTCCTCGAGCTGCTGCTCCAGCAGCGGGCGGTAGTTGGGGATGCCTTGCTCCGCGTGCTGCAGGCAATATTTCAGAAAGCGCCAGCAGAGCTCCGGATGGGCGCCGTTTTTCATCACCCCGATGGGGTCGCCCGGGTTAAAGTCCGTGCCGCAGCTGCCGTCCGGCGTGGGAAAGCCGATGACGCTGACAGGCTGGCCCACCCGGCGGCTCTCCTTGGCCAGATCCGTCACGGTATTCAGCATGACAAGCTCCGTGGCCTCATAGCCGTCGGCCAGCAGGGTCATGCCGAAGACCATGTTTTCCGGATCCTCCGGGGTCTCGCGGACGTCAAGGGTGGCCTCCAGCACCTGCACGAAGGCGGGGTTGTCAAAGTCACAGGTGCTGTTTGCCCAGTCGATCCCCTGGCGCAGGTAGCGGCTGACCGCCATGCGCAGGAAATAGTCCCGGGTCAGGTTGTACATGACCATCTTCCCTTCTGGCGTCTCCGCGTCGATGCGGCGATAGTCGTCAAAGCTCCAGCCCCAGGCGTCTCCGAAGCGGCTGCGCAGGCCGATGCGGGTCTCCATGGTGAAGCTGTCCGCCATCACATAGAGCCCGCCGCAGTCGCTCATGATCGCGTCAGCCAGCACGATGTCCTCCAGTCTCATGTCCGGATCGGCCTCCAGATCCTCCCGGAAGTCCCGCAGCAGTCCCTGGCGGATGAAGGGGAAGGGGGAGAGGCTCCCGGTCAGCACCAGCATATCCGGTCCCTCGCCGCTGAGGATCTGGGTGTTCAGCTTGGTCAGCGCCTGCTCCGCCGTGAGACTCCCGCCCTCGGACAGATCCAGCAGCTTCACATAGCAGTCGGTGCTCTGGGCGTTGAAGGCAGTGATGCGCTGCACCACGTTTGCGTAATACAGGGTGGGATCCTCCCCGAAATCCAGCGCCTGCTGGGTGGGCAGCACCGCCAGGGTCAGCATGACCTTGGGCTTGATGTCCGAAGGCTCCGCCGGCGTCAGCACCATGGTCTGCGCCGCCATGCCGGAGAGCAGGAAGCGCCCGTCGTCCATGGCCTCCACATCGGTGACGCCGTTGACGCTCAAAAGGCACTCATCCCACAGCGCCAGCGGGCGCGTCTCGCCGGTGAGCTCCAGGCGGTACAGGCCATCGGGCAGGATCAGCAGGAAGGGACTCTCCCCGTCGCCGGTGGAGAGGGTGCCCTTTTCGTAGGAAAAGAGCTCCGTCATGGTCTCCTGCTCCGGGTCGATGGCGCTGAGAGTGCCGCCGCCCTTCTCCTGCTGCTCGCAGAAGTACATTTTTCCGTCTCCCCCGGCGATCAGCCAGCCCGCCCAGTCCTCATGGGGATAGCTGCAGATCAGGGCGCCCTCGCCGTCGTAAACGCGGACAGAGTCGCTGCACTTGAGATACAGCAGCCCCTCCGCCTCTTTGAGCCGCAGGGGATAGCAGTCCGGCGGCATCTCCAGCCGCAGGGTCTTCACCGGCTCGCCGCTGTAGGCGTACAGGCTCAGCACGACATAGATCGTGCTGTCCTCCCGCTCCTCGCACTGCACCCAGATGCCCTCCCCGCTCTCGCACAGCAGCTCCGGCATCCCCTCGCAGCGGAACAGCTCCTCCTGCCCCCGGTAGACGACGGTGTTGTTCATGCTGGGGCTGGACATGGAGTAGATCTCCCCGTCCCGGCAGAACTGCGCCCAGGCGTCCTTCGGCAGCTCTACCAGCTCCGTCCGGTAGCAGCCGCCCTGCCCCTGCCAGGCGCCGGTCTCCGGATCCACGGAGCCGGGAAGCTGCTGGGGTGTTTCCTCCTCTTTGCTCCCGCAGGCGCAGAGACTCAGGCACAGCGCCAGCAGAAGAAACATGCTTATCATTCGTTTCATGAAATACCCTCCTTGTCATGCCGTGTACGCGTCCACCCAGTCTGCTTTCAGCCGTAGGCGAGACTGTGGACGGAAAAGTTCTGTCCGCTGTGGTCGAGACTGTAAACGAAATCCGTCTCATAAAGCTCAATGCACGCCGCGATGGCCTCCAGCGTGGGGAAATCGAGCAGCTCACCCGCCCCGGCCACGGAGAGCAGGACCTGACGCCTCGTGTCAAAGCGGAAGAAAAACAGGGTTTTCTGCGTTCCTCCGTCTTTCCGGGGCGTCTCTATCAGCACCTCCAGGATCTGAAGCTCCCCCTGCGTCTCTTCCCGGACAACCGTCGCCTCTCCTTCCGGCCAGCCGAGGATCAGGTCGATCCCATGCAGCCGCGGCCCGTCCAGTACCTCGATCCGCATGACCGGGCGCTCAAACAGCGCTTCGTCGGAAAAGGTCATGGAGCAGTAGCAGTTTTCGGCCTCCGCCTCGGTCATGCCCGCATCCTGCAGGCACTGCTCGAGGCTTCGCTGCTGCTCCGCCGGCCGGGGGCCTCCCGGCTCATAGGTTCGGAAAAGGGTCTTCAAGGTGGTGCCGCCGGAGCGCCAGGCCGGGTCGATGGGGGCGTCCTCCTTGATTCGGAAGCCATAGAGGCAGCCCGTCTCCTCCGTGTCAAAGTGCAGCGCCATGGCGCAGGTACCGTGATTCAGCTCGAGGTGATACCCTCCTTCCGGCCCGTTGTTCTCAATGTCGAGGTAATAGCTGTTTTCATCCGACCGGTGAAGCTCCCGATGGCTCATGGTGGCGTGGTAAACGGCATAGCCGCAGGCGGCTAGCAGCAGCGCCAGGAGCGCCGCGATCAGGACCGTTCTCCAGAGCTTGCGCCCCTTGCGGCAACTCTGCTCGCCAAGCTCCAGGAAATCCCGGGTCAGCAGCAGTTCCCGATCTCCGATCCCGTCCATGGCGCGCAGGAGAAAAAGCGCGTCTACCATAGGTCTTCCTCCTTCAAATACAGCCGCAGCCGGTTTCGCAGGCGAAACAGCATGCTCTTGGTCTTGCTGGAGCTGATCTGCAGCCGCCGGGCGATCTCCTCGACAGGGCACAAATACCAGTAGCGCGCCACAAAGACCTTCTGCTCGGTTTCCGAAAGGCCGGAGACGAAGCGCCCGATGGCCTGCCGAAACTCCTGCAGCTCATATCTCCGCTCCACGTCCAGCGCCGCCGGAATGCAGTCCTCCAGCTCCTCCAAGGCCAGCTCCATCTCTCCCCCGCCCCGCTTTTTGCGGGTCTTGCGCTGGAAGCGGTTGATGGCCAGATTGCGGGTGATTTTCCCCAGAAATGTGGCCAGGACAGTGGGGCGCTTGTCCGGCATGGCGCCCCAGGCGCGCAGCCAGGTGTCGTTCACGCACTCCTCCGCGTCCAGCCGGTCGCTGCAGACGGCATAGGCGATATGCTGGCAGTATGCGCCGTATTTTTTGTCCGTCTCCGCGATGGCCTGCTGATCCCGCTGCCAATACAGGTCTACGATTTCCGCGTCTTCCATGCCGCACCTCCTTTATCCTTTCACCTATATACACAGGCTTTTTCGCGTTGGGTTGCATGAGAACGAAAAAAAGATCAGGTTCTTTGAAATCTGCGCCTATTATATCACACAGGCAGCGGACGGTTTTCATCATGATTCTTATCAATTCTTAAGCGCAAAAGCGGCCCTCCCGGTGGGGAGGGCCGCACAGATAGACCAGGCCGCCGCAGCCGGGCACTTGCCCGCGTCTGCGAAAAGCAGTGCAAAAACTGTTCTCAGCCCGCGCCGGCGTTGAAGAGGCCAAAGTGGTCGGTGAAGTCCTCATAGCGCAGGATCTCGCCGGTCTCCCGGATCTCCAGATGCCGGGCCACCTCCAGCAGCGTCTCCAGATCCAGCTCGCCGCCGATGCGCACCACCCAGCCGGCCTCCGGATTGGACAGCAGCACATAGTTCTGCACGAAGGTGCGCTCCGGCACATTGTACTCGGGATTGGCGTCAAAATGCTGCGATGCGCTGAAGTACAGCACGTCCACGTTCTGCTCATCCCAGTGTTTCTCCGTGACTGCGCCCACCGTGTAGTCGATGAGCAGCAGCGCGCCCCCCTGGTTGAAGCGGGACATGGAGTAGCTCTCAATGAGCATGGGCTGGGTCATGTCGTCGTAGGCGGGGACAAAGTTGGGATCCCCCTCAAAGCAGAGCCGCTCCGCGGTCAGGCGGGAGACCCAATCGCCCTGCAGAGAGGCCATCTCCTCCGGCAGCCAGCCGGGGCGGAACTCCACGGCATGGCTCTCCTCCGTCTCCGGGAAGGTGACGGCGAGGCCCACGTTCTTCCATTCGATATAACCGCTGGGGCTGTCCTCCCAGTGGATGCGGTAGGTTTCCTCCGGGTCGGGCACCCGGTGGGACATGGAGAAAAAGAGCGCGTAGCCCCCCGCGCTCAGCGCCAGGATCAGCGCCGCCGCCAGCGCCAGGGTCACGATGCGCTTTGCCCGGGCTCGGGCTGGTTTCTTGGATTCAAAAAGCTTGTCGGCCATGACTACATCCTCCTCATGAATGCCGTTCATCGCGCGCAGCAGCGAAAATGCGTCTAACATAGGCCCTCCTCCTGCAGATAGGCTCTCAGCCTTTTTCGGGTGCGGAAAAGCATACTTTTTGTTTTGCTCTGGCTGAAGCCCAGCCGTTCCGAGATCTCTGACAAAGGAACGAGCCGCCAGTAGCGCAGGACGAACACCGCCCGCTCCCGCTGGGGAAGACCGGCGACAAAGCGCCCCACAGCCCGCTCCAGCTCCCGTTCCTCCACGCTGCGCTCCACGTCGATCCCGCCGGGGACGCAGTCTGACAGCTCCTCCAGCGCCAGAGCCGCTTCGCCTCCGCCGCGCTTGTGTCTGTTTCTCGCCTTGAGAAGGTTCAGGGCGAAGTTCCGGGTAATACAGCCCAGGAAGGCCGACAGCGCCGTCGGACGCTTGTCCGGCATCTGGTTCCAGGCGGAAAGCCAGGTGTCGTTGACGCACTCCTCCGCGTCCTCCCGCGTGCCGCAGATGTTGTAGGCGATGCTGTGGCAGTATTTCCCGTATTTCTGTTCGGTTTCCGCTATGGCCTGATCGGAACGCTCCCAGTACAGATCCACGATTGCCGCGTCTTCCATACGGTACCTCCTTTGCGTCAAGAGCTCTCAACCATATAGACAACATCCGCCCCGCCACGGTTGCACGATCTTGCAAAAATATGCTTTTTTCGGGATCATTGTATCACAGCGGAAAGAAAGCGTCTCTTAAGCTTTCATAAAAGCTGACGCCCCTCCGCACGGGAGGGGCGTCAGCCACAAGCTATATAATTGATAACGAATCGCGCAAGCTCATCCGGCTCCGCCCTTCAGCTTCAGCAGGGCGCCGGATAGCCGGTTCAGACCGTGGTAGTTCAGCCACATCACCAGACGGCGCTTCCCGCTCTCCGCCCGGAAGGCGGGACAGTGGGACAGATCGGGGATCGTCCGGTTTACATAATCTCTTATTTTTTTAATTACCGTAAACTTTTCCTTTCCCTCCTGCCGCTGCACCCGGTTGATGGCGTCAAGCAGGGCGTGGCCCAGCACCAGAGTCTCATAGTCGTCTTTTCTCCCCGCGTCCAGCATGGGCTTGCGCAGCAGATCCAGCACCGCCAGCAGATCCAGGTTCTTGCGGGCGTTCTGGTTGTGCATGGTGGAGGGGTGGCCGATGCGGTAGCAGTAGAGAGGCTCCGGCACCCGGGAGAGCTTCCCCGCGCGGCTCAGCGCCAGGGCGGAGTAGGCAAAGTCCTCGTACCACAGCCCCTCGGGAAAGCGCAGATCCGAAACCAAACTCCGGCGAAAGACCTTGTCGCAGCAGGAGCCGGCGGCGGCCAGGGCACTCCCCTCCCGCCAGGCGCGAAGGCTGTCTCGGCTTCCGTCCTCAAAGCAGCGCAGGATGTCGCACACGGCGATGTCCGCCCCCTCCCGCTCGGCGGCGGATATGAGGGTCTCGTACATCTCCGGCAGCACCCAGTCGTCGCTGTCCACGAAGCCCAGCCAGTCCCCCCGGGCGATCTCCAGACCGAAGTTCCGGGCTCTCCCCTGTCCGCCGTTGGAGACGGTTTTGGTGCGGATGATCCCGGGATAGCGCTTGGCATAGTCGTCCAGGATAGCCTCGCAGCCGTCGGGCGAGCCGTCGTTTACGAGGATGATCTCCAGATCCCCCAGGGTCTGGGCCAGCAGGGAGTCCACGCACTGCCGCAGGGTCTTTTCCGCCTTGTAGACAGGCACGATCACACTCAGCTTCATGCGGATTTCTCCTTTTTACGGGTCTGGTACCAGATCAGCGCCAGCACCAGGGCGAAGTAGATCGAGACGTTGGGACGCCGCACCAGGGCGCCGGAAAACTGCGCCAGACCCGCCTGCAGCGCCAGCACCAGGGCAAGGGTAAAGTTCTCCGCCGTGAGGCTGCCCTTGAAGTCCTCCTTCAGGCTGCGGAGGATGCGCAGCACGAACCAGAGGGCAAAGCCCACATAGAGCGCAAAGCCCAGGTAGCCGTAGTAATAGAAGACAGCCGGCCAGTCGTTTTCCATGTCATACTGCCCGTCGGTGCCCACGATGGCGGCCTCAAAGCCCACCAGCTTGGTGAGGGTATCGGTCTCCTCCGCCCAAATGAGCGTCGCATAGCTCAGCTTGATGACCCGGGTGTCGATCAGCCGGGCCACATCGGTGCTCATGCGGTAGTGCCGCAGCACCCGATCCATGCCGAAGCGGTCGCCCAGATTGTAGAGCGCGCCCAGATACTTCCAGTAATAGTGCTCAAAGACCTCCCGCACCACGGGGTTCTCATAGCGCTCCTCAAAGCTCATGTCCGTGATGTCGATGCCCTTTTCCAGCAGGGTGGCCTCGATCTCGCCGCTGGTATTCTTCCCGGCCAGATGCTGATCCACCCGGCAGCGGGGCGTCCAGGGATAGATGACCACGGCGAAGACCATCAGCAGCACCAGCACGATCAGCAGCAGCGTTCTCAGCCGCTTTTTCAGCAGCAGCTTCTCCACCAGCAGCCAGCAGGCGTAGGCGCCGAAGATGGCGAAAATGGAGTAGTAGCAGGCCTTGGTGCCGTTGGTGAGAAAGAGGGCGCTGACGATCACCGGGATCAGGACGGAGAGCCACTTTTTCTCCGTCTTCACGGCGTAGCCCACCGCGAAGGCGGAGAGGGTCACCAGCAGGATGCTGTTGGCGCAGCGATTGTCGTCGATGACCCAGCCGCTGTAGCCGAGGCCCGGGCCGTAGGTCACGTTGCCGGTGCCCGTCAGCCAGGCCAGGGGCACGGAGAGGGCCATGATGAGCCCCGCGGCCAGCACGCCGCGCCAGGCCTGCCGCCGGGTCTGCTCCTCCTGCAGCAGCACCAGAAAGCTCAGGCACAGCACCGGCGCCTGGGCAACGCGCAGCAGATACTGCACATCGTAGACCAGATTATACTCCCCGACGTAGATCGGATTCCGCTGGGTCACCCGCAGGCCGTTGAGCACATGCAGCGCGCAGAAGGCCGCGACGACGGCAAGCCCCACAAGGATCGGCTTTTTCCGCTCCGCCTTCCAGAGCGCCCAGATCGGCAGTACCAGCATGACCGCCAGGCGGATATAGCCGGAGACGGTGCCGGCCTTGTTCTGGGTGAAATAGGCCAGGGTGTCCAGCAGCGGCTGCGCCGCGATCAGCAGAAAGAGCCAATGCTCCTTCAGCCAGGTTCGTTTGAGATGATTCACAAGAGATTCCTCCCGGGAAGCGCCGGCGTAATCGAAGTGTTCAGATTGGCGAGGAGACTTTTTGTCTGATGAAGGGGAAAAATCGCAGGAATACTTTGTGTATTTTAAGATTTTGAGACAAAATCAGACGGAAAATCTGCCGTCAAGCAGGGCACGGCGATTGCGCCGGCGTTTCCCAAAATATAAGTTTTATGGCGTCTCCCAACGGAAGACGCCATAAAACATGTGAGACGATTACAGTCTCTCCTTGACCTTGGCCTTCTTGCCCACGCGGTCGCGCAGGTAGTACAGCTTCGCTCTGCGAACCTTGCCCTTGCGGACGGTGGTGACAGAGACGATGGAGGGAGAGTGCACCGGGAAGACCTTCTCGCAGCCGACACCGTAGGAGATGCGGCGGACGGTGATGGTCTCGTTGATGCCGCCATGCTTCTTGGCAATGATGGTGCCTTCGAAAGCCTGGGTACGCTCGCGGTTGCCTTCCTTGACGCGGACGAGGACACGCACGGTGTCGCCCACGTTCATCTCGGGCAGCTCGGGCTTCATGTAGCGCTCACTGAGAATTTTAACCAGATCCATATTTCGATCCTCTTTCATTTAGACGTTCAATACCGGAGGCGCTGGATCTCATCCCAGGCGCGGCAGCGGACCGCCTTTCTATGCCGGCGGGATCTTACCCGCGCAAGCTGTAGTATTGTAGCATAGCTGCAGCCACAATGCAAGTGTTTTTTTGCTTATTCCCCCGCCAATTTTGCGATCCGGTTCAGGATCTCCCCGTTGTAGGCGGCCAGATCGTCCGGGCGCTTCTCGGTCTTCCGGGCGGCGGCCAGGGCGGCGACCAGATCCTCGATCCCCTGCAGCCCCTCGGTGTACTTCTCCAGATTCTTACTGCAGTAGAGCGGCAGCCCCACCGCCATGGCCTCCATGATGTTCAGCGGCTGCCCTTCATAGCGGGAGGTGGAGAGGAAGGCGTCCATCCGTGCCATGTAGCGGAAGGGGTTGGGCTGGTTGCCCAGGAAAGTCACCTTGTCTCTGAGCCCCAGGCGCTCCCGCTGCTCCTCCAGCGCGGCGCGATCCGGGCCGTCCCCGATGATGTAGAGGCGCAGGTCGTCCCGCTGCCCGGAGGCCTCCGCAAAGGTGTCCAGCATAAGGTCATAGCCCTTCTGGTGGCAGAGCCGTCCCAGGGCGACCAGGTTCAGGCAATTGTCGTCCAGCTCCAGATCCGGGCAATCCTCCGCCATTTTCCGGTGGATCTCCCCCACATCGATGTAGTTTTGGATGACAGTGAACGGTTTATCCACCACACCGGACATGGCTCGGAAGGGCTCCTCCAGCGCGCGGGACACGGGCACGAAGCCGTCATAGTACTGGAACTTTCCCTTGAACGCCCGCCAGAGCACCCGGTACTTCCACTCGTTCTGCAATTTTATGCGCACGTCGTTGTGGATCCACATGACCCGCTTTTTTGCCGGCACCGTCAGCGCACCCACGGCGCAGGAGCACTGGTAGGAGTTGAAGTCCACCGCCAGGTCGTACTCCACCCCGGCGGGGAAGTCATAGCGCACGCGCTTTTTGGCCAGCGCAAAGGGCAGGAAGGACCAGATCCGGGGAATGGGCTTGAGATAGCGGATGTTCAGCTCCTTGGGGAAATCATGCGTCCAGAACTCCGTTTTCTCCGAAAGATAGAGATCCACCTGGAAGCGGCTGTAGTCCAGATTCCGCAGCAGGTTCACGATGGACTTCTGGATCCCGCCCACGCCCAGGTCATTCTGAAAAAATGCAATGCGTTTCACTCTGTTTTCCTCCCCGTAGGGACGAGCATTGCTCGTCCGCTTCCTTGATCCGCTTTCTCGCCTCCCCCTCCGGGGGAGGTGTCATCCGCCGATCCCTCGCGAGGCGGATGACGAAAGGGGGCTGTCACCGATACACCTTCATGTCGGCATCAAAGGTCTCAATGCGGGTAAACTTGGCAAAATCCGGGGCCAGCTCCGGCCTCAGCTGCCGCAGGGCCTCCGCCAGCAGCTCCGGGTTGATCGTTGGCTCCTGAGCGGAGAGAATTGTTGTTATGTTAACCAGTTTCTCCCCCGGGACAAAGTTGATCTCCCGGATCCCAGGGCGGATGTCCGTCTCCCCCATGCCGCGCTTGGTTTTTTTGGTGATGACGATGGCGTCCCGGGCATAGAATTCCCGCAGTTTCTCCGCCATCTCCGCGGGATCCCGCTCGTCATACTCAAAAACGCCCCGGATCTCCAGCCATTTGAGTTCAGCGACCTTGCGGGTGAACTCATAGGCCTCGGTGACCCGGATTCCCTCGGGCATCACGGCGGTCAGTCGTTCCGGCAGCGCAGCCAGCTCCGGCTCCTCCTTCAGCTTGAAGTCCATCAGCTCGCAGAGGCTGGCCGTCCCAACCGAGAGGGGCAGGGCGATGGCGATCTGGGGATGGGGGTTGAAGCCCTCGGAGTATTTCAGATGGTAGCCCGCCCGGTTGAAGGCCCGCTGCATGGTGTGCATCAGGTCCAGGTGGGAGATGTACACCGCCCGCCCGGTCTTTTCAAAACGCAGTCTCAGCTTATCGCTCATCGCACTTGATCCCTCCTGTCAGGAGCTTGGCCGCCCCGCAGGCGGCGCACTGGTGCCGGCAGTCCGGCGAGAGCTGGGATTTGTAGCACATCTCCCGCTCGTGCCAGAGGTGAGCCTTCCGCACGCCCACGTCGATGTGATCCCAGGGCAGAATCTCGTCCTTGCCCGCCTCCCGGTGGGCGTAGAAGTCCACGTCCACGCCGCAGGTCTGAAAGGCCTCCATCCAGCGCTGGAAGGAGAAGTAGTCCGTCCAGGCGTCCAGCCGTCCGCCCAGGCGCCAGACCTCCTCGATGGCGTCCGCCACTCGCCGGTCGCCCTTGGAGAGCACCGCCTCGATGAGGCTGGTCTCCGCGTCGTGCCAGTTGTAGGTCACGTTCTTCGCGGTGATGGCGGAGCGCAGCAGGTTCACCCGGCGCAGATATTCCTCCAGGCTGATCTGCGCCTCCCACTGGAAGGGGCTCTGGGGCTTGGGGATGAAGCAGGAGGTGGAGATGGTGATCTTCACGCCCCGGTTCTTGTTTTTGGCGTTGACGCGCCAGCAGTGTAGGATCTGATTTGCCATCTCGGCAATGCCCAGAATATCCTCGTCCGTCTCGGTGGGCAGGCCCAGCATGTAATAGAGCTTCACCGTGTTCCAGCCGCCGGCGAAGGCGATGGAGCAGGTGTGCAGCACGTCCTCCTCGGTGACGTTCTTGTTCACCGCGTCCCGCAGACGCTGGCTGCCGCCCTCCACGGCGAAGGTCAGGCCGCTCTTGCGCACCTTCTGGAGCCGCTCCATGATCTCCATGGAGAAGTTGTCCGCCCGGAGGGAGGGCAGAGACAGGCCGATGCTGCGGGGCTCACAGTATTCCAGCAGCCCGTCGCAGAGGGCGGGGAGCTGCCTGTAGTCGCTGGTGGAAAGGGAGAGGAGCGTCACGTCCTCATGTCCCGTGTTCTCCAAGGATTCAATGCCCTGGCGGATCAGGGTCTCCGGCTTTTTCGCCCGGAGGGGGCGGTACACATGCCCCGCCTGGCAGAAGCGGCAGCCTCTCGGGCAGCCCCGGAAGAGCTCCAGGCTCACCCGGTCGTGCACCACCTCGGTGGAGGGCACGATGGGCTTCGTGGGGAAGGGCACCTTGTCCAGATCCGAGATGATGCGCTTCGTGACCCGCGCCGGCGCGCCGTCCTTCGGCGTCACGGCGGCCACGGTGCCGTCCGGATGATAGCTCACTTCATAGAGGGAGGGCACATACACGCCCTGGATCTGCGCGGCCTTCGTGAGAAACTCGTGCTTCGACCAGCCACCCAGCTTCGCCTCCCGCAGAAGGGTCAGCACCTCGTTGTCCACCTCTTCCCCCTCGCCCACCACGAAGAGGTCGAGGAAGGGCGCCATGGGCTCGGCGTTCACCGCGGCGGTGCCGCCCGCCCAGATGAGGGGCAGCAAATTCGGTCGATCCGCCGTGCGCAGGGGGATGCCGGCCATATCCAGCATGTCCAGCACCGTGGTATAGGCCATCTCGTAGCCGATGGAGAAGGCCAGGGAGTCAAAGTCCCCCACCGGATCGCCGCTTTCCAGCGTATAGAGGGGGATGCCGGCCTTCTTCATCTCCTCGTACATGTCCCCCCAGGGGGCGTAGACCCGCTCGCACCAGACGAAGGGCAGGCTGTTCATGGTGTCGTATAAGATGCTCATGCCGAGATTCGACATGCCGATCTCGTAGGTATCCGGGAAGCAGAAGGCCAAGCGGATGTCCACCTCGTCCTTGTTCTTGAGGATTTGGTTGTATTCGCCGCCGGTGTAGCGCGCGGGCTTCTGCACCCGGGGCAGGATGCGTTCCAGTCGTTTATCCATAGCGTTCTCCCCGCTTGATTTGTTACAGAGTATTTTACCGTATTTTCCGCATTTTTACAAGCCCCGCCTGGCGCAGCGCGTGAAAAAGCAGCGAGACGCCCGCAAGCGCCGGGGCGACGCCCCTTCCCCCCAGCGCAAGCGCCCCGCCGGCGGCCAGAAGCGCAGCGCCGGTCAGAAGGCTCAGGCCGCGCAGCAGGCGCTCTCCCCGGCGCTCTCCCAGCGCCGCGCAGGCCAGCTGCAGCAGGATCTGTCCCCCGTCCAGGGGCAGGGCGGGCAGCAGGTTCAAGAGGCTCAGCGCCAGGCTCAGCCCAGCGGAGAGATAGAGCCAGGATAGGCCCAGCACAGGCTGCAGTCTGGCCGCCGCCAGAGCGTAGAGAAGCCCGGCCAACGGCCCCGCGGCAGCTACCAGCGCGTGGGCAAGAGCGCCGCCCTCGCCGGAGTAGGAGATCTGGAAGCCCCCCGGCTCCGCCCGGAAGCTCTGCGGGCGAAAGCCCAGTGCCAGCATAGCGCCCAGATGCCCCAGCTCGTGTACCGTCATCGGCAGCAGCAGCGCCAGCAGCTCCTCCCCCGTCAAAAAAATACACAGCGCGGCGAAGCCGAAGGCCGCGCCCGCGCCGATCTCCAGCCGCGGCGGCCTCAAGGCGCAGCCTCCGATCGCAGTGTGGAGATCGCCTCTTCTTCCGACAGCGAGCGTCCCCAGGCCTCCACGGTCTGCCGCCCCCGGGGAAACAGGGTCTCCTCCGCCCAGACGCGGAGATGCTCCGCGGTCTGCGGATAACACAGCCTCCACAGCGCCAGCAGCAGAAGCAGCGCCAGCAGCAGCGCCTTCTTTTCACGCACAGACATCCCCCCTCCGGGCAGTCTATGCGCAGGAGAAGCCCACGCATGACGAAAACCCGCCGGGTATCCCCGGCGGGTCAGAGAGAACTATATGTCAGGATGCACTGTAGGAATCGGCAATTGCCCGCTCAGTCGCCGTCCAGTTCGGCATCGTCCACGGGGCTGGCGTTGTAGAGATAGTACACCAGTTCGCCCGCCCCCTCGACTTCGATGCGAAGGCGCATAAAGCCGTCACGCTGCAGGCGCATGTCCACCCGGAAGCCTTCGCCCGAGAAGCTGAGACCGTCCTCCCCCACGTCCAGATCCACGATCTGATCGCCGAAGAGCGGGCCGCCCAGGGCGGCGCGGCTGCCCTCCACATAGAGATCCATGAACTCGTCCAGCGCCTCCACGGAGAAAAGCTCCCCATCCAGCTCCAGGAAGGCGGCTACCCAGTAGCCGTCCAGGATCCCGGCAGGCAGATTCTCCAGGGTCTCCGCAGGCACGTAGAGGGGCGCGGGCTCCTCCCGACTGAGGAAGACCCCGGCGGCGGGCCAGGAGAGACCATTTCCGTAAACGACCAGAGGTGCTGTCTCGTCTCCGTCCAGGTAAAGGAAGCCCTCCTGCTCCTCCCAGAGGCCGGTGACGGTGGCTTCCGGGTCGTTTGGCAGGGTGACGGTATAGGCGCCGCCCTCCTCCAGCTCCAGGCAGAGATTCGTCTCCCCAAAGCTGCAGTACCACAGGCCGGTCAGCTCCTCCTCCGGCTCCTCGTAGATCTCTCCGGGGTCGTCGGGTTCGGCAGAGGGGTCATCGGGCTCGTCGTCCTCCTCCGGATCCGAGGGGACTCCGTCCTCTTCGACCGGGGTCTCGGCGGCAGGCGCCTCCGTCTCGGCGGCGGGCGTCTCCCCCTCCCCGCAGGCGGCCAGGGCAAGGAGCAGCGAAAGGGCCAGCAAAAAGGCAAGCAGTTTTTTCATGTCGTTCTCCTCCTTTCGCCCTCTGTCAGTTCGGATAACGGATCTTGCCGGATTTATACACCTGTCCGGCCGAATCATACACGATGATGCTGTAATATGCCCAACCATGCTTTAACTCTGCTTTGCCGTTATTCATCACGACATAGCTGTAGGTCTTATATTGGGACGCAATCATCTTTCTGTGGAGAGCGCCGTTTGCGCCGACTATCACGGTGATATTCGTTTTTTGGGTGGGGTGCTGCTTGTCCTTGGGTCGATGCTGGATCACAACGACTTTGTAGGGCGGCACGCCTCCCACGATCTTGCCCGTGAGGTACCGGCCGCTAAAGCGCAAATTCCTGCAGTCCAGCTTTACCCGGACAGTGGCCGTTTTGCTGATGACAACTCTGCCGGTTTCCGGATTGCGGACAACGCAGCGGTACTGGCCGCTGATCTTCTTGCTGGTGCCGCTGAGCTTGACCGTTCTGCTGTGGCCTGCGCGAATTGTGACCCAGCCGTTACCGGCCTTGCGCTGCCATATGTAAATCAGGCTGCTGTCTCCCTTGCCGTCCTGGCTGGCTCTGCACTTCAAGGTCACGCCGTAATGGTTGTTTGTCTTGCCGATCAAGGTCACGCTCTTCGGCTGGGTAACGATCCTGGGCGGTGAGCTGGCCTTGGGATCGGCCTCCGGCTTTGTAACCGTGACGGTGACGCTGGTCTCCTCCCAGACGCCGTCCTGGATCGTGCAGAAGTATTCCCCCGGCTCGTCGACGATCACGGCGGGGCCGAACTGATTCAGGGGATGCTCCCTGTCCTTGCGGTACCAAGAATAGGCATATTTGCCGCTGCCGCCGCCGCCGATGCAGATCAGCTTGGCTTTGCCGTTATTGAGCTCCATATCTATCGGCTGCTGGGCGATATAGAGCGGATCGCCCACATAGGCGTTGTTCGAGCGCACCTGCTGGCCGGAAGAATCGCGGACGACGCAGTAATAGGAGCATTCCTCGATGTCGGCGGCATAGCTGGGGCTGTCGCCGCTGGTCATCACGATGTCGCCGTACTCGCGGATCTGCAGCTCCCGCCAGCCCCGCATGGCGCCCTCCACGTCCTCCACGCCGAGATGCTCCCGCGTAAAGCTCAGATAGGCCTCATAGAACGCGGCGCGGCGCTGATTGGCCTCCTCCGCGGCACGGCGGGTATGCTCCTGCACCGCGTAGCCCACGGGGTGCCCGTCCACATAGACGGTCACCTTCCTGTCCACGCCGTGCCACTCATAGGTATAGGGCTCCACACCGCCCTTCGCCTGTACCGTCAGGGTGAGGGAGGCGTCCTCGCCATCGGGCAGGCTGCCACCCACCGGCTGCTGTGTGATCTCCAGATCGGAGGACGTCTGCTTATTCTTTGTGCTGTTGCGGAAGTAATCCAGCACCGAGGAGCCGCTGGGCTGAACGGTCTCCACTTTCACGTCATAGCAGCGGTCGCAGACATAGCGCACCCGCTGCGGGGTCAGCAGGCCGTCGCCCTCGATGAGCTCCCCCTCGCGCCAGTCGTGCCCCAGGGCGGGAGACGGCTCATTGTACCAGATCCCGCACTTCCGGCAGCGATACCTTCGTGTCCCGCCCTGGGTACAGGTGGCCGTATCCTCATACACGTCCCAGATGTGCTCTCCGCCCTCCCGGCAGGCCTCCTGGGGCGGCGCGGCCTGCGCCGCCGGCGCCAGGCTCAGCACCAGCACCAGCGTCAGCAGCAGGGCGAGAAGTCGTCTTGTTTGTATCATCGGCATGCCCTCCTTGAAAAATGGCAGAAGCGAATGATAGCCGAATAATGTGCGTACAAATATCTATACATTATTACATTAACATAAAGACACTGCCTTGGCAATATAGATCCTGCGATCCGCGGAGAAAAAAGTGTGGGATCCGCGAAGGGAATCCGCTATTTTTCAAAGTCCGTTCCGGTGCGTTCAATCGGAAGCTGCGCCGATCTGCAAATTTGAAGCTGCGCTGATCTGCAAATTTCTCTTGACATTTTGCGGGACAGTCATTATAATGAATAGGCTTTTCGGGGTGTAGCGCAGCTGGTAGCGCGCATGGTTCGGGACCATGAGGCCGCGAGTTCAAGTCTCGCCACTCCGACCAAACAAAAGCAGGGGGCAAACGCCCCCTGTTTTTGTTTCATTATGGCGAGACTTGAATGTGTAATCGCACAGGCCGGTGGCCTGTGCATGAGCCAGTGCGCACACTGGCGAATTCTTTATCGAAATTCCGGTTGACGTCGTTATTGGAATATCGCACGATGGTAATTCCACGCTGATTCAGGGCATGGTCTCTTTCCCGATCAGCAGCAGCGCCCTCGTCCTCATAGTGCTGTGAGCCGTCCAACTCGATCGCAAGCTTAGCCGAGGCACAGTAGAAGTCCACACTGTAATGGCCGATAACCTTTTGTCTATTGACAGTAACGGGTAGCTGTTTCAGGAAGTCATACCAGAGTCGGCGCTCCTCCTTCGTCATCTCGCGGCGAAGCTTTTGTGCATTTCTTTTTAATTTGGGGTTATTTGTTTGATTCAAGGCTTTCCACCTCATCCGTCACGGCTGGCGCCGTGCCACCTTCCCCTCAAGGGGAAGACTTTTTCTGCCCTCGTGTTGTTTCGGGAAACCGGTAGTTGTCACGCATAATCTTTGCTTTCATAATGCCTTTTGCATGACATACAACTTTGGATCATCTTCGTATATGACTTTAACCGTATAGCTATGTTTCTTGAAAAACGCCATCTGCAATCCCATTGCGTCCGTGCGTGCGAGATAGGCACCGTTTTCCTTTGCCTCGCGCTCGATCTCACTGAGAAGATATGAGCCGATACCTTGTCCGCGGTAAGGCTCGTCCACCCAAATCACATCAATATGCGCTGTATCCCAGCCACTGACTCCCGCAATGCATCCGGCAATCATGTTGCCTTTGTCATCTACGATCTTTTTATCGAGATCTAAATACGGGTGCGTGCGAGGAGCGATGGAGTTGTTATACGCTTCCAGCTTGTCTGCAATGAACGCTCCGTCATCTTCGCTGCCAGGCTTGATCTCAAACTTGACTGGATCGATGGGCTCTATAAGAAAACAGTCCTTCGAGATATTGTCGAGCCTTTTTACCAAAGTATAGCTTTCGTGACCCTTCGGCCAATTTTTTGTGATACCAATAATCCGGTAATCGAGTTTTTCAAAGAGCGGTCTTGCCCCTTGGAAATCGAAGCAGTAAGCATTTATCACAATATGGCAGCCCTTCACTTGAGCTGCGCATTCCGCAGCGCGGATCAGGGCGGAGGCCATACCTTGCCTGCGATAACACTCATCCACCCACAGGCGTTCAAACTCCGCATTTTTCGATGGGTCAATGTTCAGGACGCACCCGCCGATGATGCCGCTCTCATCGGTGATCTTGAAAACGAGCCGTTCCTCCTCTGCGCCATTCTCTGTCGGCACGAAGGATTTGTACACTTCAAAATCCTTCTCCCAGATACGATCCGCGTCGCCCTCCACACAAGGCTTGATTTCGTATTTCATGGTAACATCCTCTGTAAATTCTTAGACTTTGTTAGGATGATTATACTATTCCTATTCAGCCTGGTCAATCGCAGTAAATGTGCAAAAAGCCCTGACGCATTACTTTCAAAAACCCGACGGAGACACTTCCTTACGAAGTGCCTCCGTCCGGTGGTCTTCTTTTTCACTTTGTCGAGACTTGCATGTGCCTCCGCCGCTCCCGAAGCGTTCTTCTTACGCGTTCAGCCCTTCGATCCAGGACTTCAGTTCGCTCTCGGAGGCGCGGGCGGAAAAGCGCTTGCCGGGCAGCACCTTCGCGCCCTTGGCCAGCTTTTCGATGCGGCTCTGTCCCTCACCCAGCTGGCTGCCGCCGGAGGTGAAGAAGGGCACCACCGTCTTGCCGGTGAAGTCATAGGCGTCCAGGAAGCTGTCGATGATGCTGGGCTCCCGGTACCACCAGATGGGAAAGCCCAGGAAGATGACCTCGGCCTCCTGCACGGGGGCGGCGGTATCTTGAAGCTCCGGGCGGCAGTTCGGGTCCTGCATCTCCACGGTGCTGCGGGCCTTCTTGTCCATCCAGTTCAGATCGCGGCGCTCATAGGCCACGGCGGGACGGATCTCGTACAGCGCAGCCTCCGCCGCGGCGGACAGGGTCTGCGCCAGCTTGGCGGTGCTGCCGCTGGCGGAAAAATAGGCGACCAGTTTCTTGCTCATGATGTTTTCCTCCTATTGTCAAAGTTTTTTATATTCCTCGTCGGAGACCGGCTCCAGCCACTCGGCGGAGCAGTCCTCCCCCGCCACCTCGATGGCCAGGTGGGAAAACCAGCTGTCACAAGCCGCGCCGTGCCAGTGCTTGACGTTGGCGGGAATGTTGACCACCGTGCCCGGGGTCATCTCGACGGGCTCCTTGCCCCATTCCTGATACCAGCCCCGGCCGCCCACGCAGATGAGCATCTGCCCGCCGCCGGCGGAGGCGTGATGGATGTGCCAGTTGTTGCGGCAGCCCGGCTCGAAGGTCACGTTGAAGACCGGCACCTGCTGCGTGGACAGAGGGGCCAGATAGCTCTGCCCCACGAAAAACTGCCCGTAGGGGTTCTCTTCCCCGATGGGGAAAAAGATCGTGTTCTGGTAGGCGTCCTTCTCGCTCTGGGCAGGCTCTTCTTCGTTCCAGATCTCCTTGGCCTGGCGGAACACCGCCCAGCCCTTGGGCCAGCCCACATACATGGTGGCGTGGGTGATGATAGCGGCGATCTCCGCCTTGGTGACACCGTTGTTCTTCGCGTTCTGCAGATGGTAGCCGAGGGAGGAATCGGTGATCCCGGACGCCATCAGAGAGACCACGGTGATGATGCACTTGGTCTTGACGTCAATGGCCTCCTCGTTCCAGACTTCCCCGAAAAGCACATCGTCGTTGAGGTGGGCGAAGGTCGGCGCAAATGCGCCCAGTTGTGCCCGTCCCGCGGTCTGCGTGATCTTTTTGCTCATGTTTCCCTTCTCCTTATCTCCTGATAAATTGTTTGTCCGTTTCCGGCAGCCCCGCCTCATCGGAGACGAAGCGTTCCACCCGCATGTGCAGATCGTATTTCTCCCGCAGCGCGGCGATCTGCCCCATCATGGGGGAGGCGTGGTGCGCGTCGATGGCAGCCTGATCCCGCCACTGGTCGATGAGCAGCACGGTCTCGGGATCCTCCATGGGGAAAAAGTACGCGTAACGGAGGTTCCCCTCCTCCGCACGGATGGCGTCCACAACGCCCCTCGCGGTCATTTCCTCCGCAAAGCGGCGGGCGGCGCCGTTCACGCCGGTGTAGTAGAGATTGACGGTGATCATGACAAGCCTCCCAGCAAAGTACGGATAAAGGTACAGGCCATCTCATAGGTGCTCATATACACATAGTCGATGCCCGCCTCCCGCATGGCCTCCCGCTGCTTCTCCGTCACCACGGTGTAAGGGTACAGGCCGTAGACGAAGGGCAGGAAGGCGTACAGGAAGGTCCGGCGCCCTTCTTCTCCCAGACCCGGGACAAATTTCGCCAGGCAGCGATCCAGGGCTTCCTTGGATTCGCCGTAGGCCGCCTTGAATTCCACCAGCCGCTCCATGCGGGAATTGTCCTCCATGTCGTAGAGATTCATGCTCAGCAGCTTCAGCATCAGCGGCCGCCGCTCCAGCGCGTGGGCAAGGGCGGAGGCAAGGGCGTCCCGCGTCAGCGTCTCCTCTGCGGCGCAGAGTTCGTCCAGCTCCTTTGCAAAGAGCTCGTATTCCTGCTGGAACAGCGCCAGGAAGATCTCTTCTTTTGTCTCAAAATAATTATAGATCGAGGTGCGGGTAAAGGATGTGCGCTGGCCGATCTCCTTGAGCGTGATGTCCTTGAAGCTCACGGTCTCATAGAGCTCCCGGCAGGCGGCAATGATCTCCTCCCTCCGCGCTTTGGTCAGTTCTGCGGATCCCTTCGGCACGGCTCTCCCCTTCTCTCTATGCAGCAAAATGAATTGACACGATGTCAGAACATAGTATAGCACCGTTCTGACATCGTGTCAATCATTCTTTTTTGCTTTCCAAACGCCCTCGGCGGAAGGCTGTGCTGCTTTATGCCAGCTCGCCCCAGTCGGGAACCTTGACGGTGATCTGCTCCTCGCTGGACTTCTTGGCGGCCAGGGAGTAGATCAGGGCAGAGATGCCGTCGGACAGCGGGGTCTCGAACTCCGTGCCCTCGCGCAGCGCCTTCTGGAAAGCCTGGTGGGCGTAGAAGATCACGTCGCCCGTGGCGTGATCGTAGGAGTCGTTGAACTGCAGGGTCTCGGCATAGGGCATGTCCTCCGTCTTCCAGGTGAGCCTGGTGAACTCAAACATCCCCTCTCCGGTGAGGAAGATGGAGCCCTTGGTGCCGATGTAGGCCCGGGAACAGGTGGGGATGTCACAGGCCCAGGAGGCGGCGATGGTGCCGATGGCGCCGTTGCGCAGGCGGATGGTGATGGAGGTGTGGTTGTCGAACTTGGGAACGGAGGCGATGGTGCCGGTGTAGTTGCAGGCGATGGTGTCAAAGCCGCCCGCCATGGCGGTTATGAGCTTCCAGTCGTGACTGACGGACTCCACCGTCATCCCGCAGGCGAGATTCGGATCCGTGCGCCAGGAGGCGCCCAGGTTCTTGGCGTGGAAGCCGAAGCCGGGGCTGAGGCGGGAGAACGCGATATCTACGGGCTCGCCGAACATGCCGGTTTTCACCAGCTCCAGCATCTTCCGGTAGGCCGGGCGGTAGTAGTGGGCAAAGCCCACCATGATCTTCGCGTCGTACCGGTCGGCCATGGCCTTGATCTTCATGGCGTCCTCCATGGTGCAGGCCACGGGCTTTTCCATGTACAGGGGGATGTGGTGTCTGAGCACCATCTCCACATAGTCCAGGCGCTTGGTGGGCGGGGTGGAGATGACCACATAATCCGCCTTCACCACATAGTCCTCGATCTCCTCATAGGTGCAGGAGGGGCAGCCGAATTCCTTCCGGTAGATTTCCAGGCTCTTTTCGCTTACGTCATAGACGCCGATGACCTCGCCGCCCAGGCGCAAAACAGCGCGGCCGTGATGGCGGGCAATATCGCCGCCGCCGATCATAAATACCTTCATTTTCGCAGCTCCTTGCTTCAATTCAGCATCGCCTTCACGGAGGCGACGATATTCTCAACTGTAACACCGTTCATCTCCAGCAGCCGCTCGTAGGGGGCGGACTGACCGAAGGTATCCTGGATGCCGATGCGCTTGACCTTGCCCTTGCCCGCCTCTGCGACGAGCTCACAGACCGCGCTGCCGAGCCCGTTGAGGATGTTGTGATCCTCCACGGTGACGATCCTGCCGATCTCCTCGATGCAGGCCATCACCGCCTCATGATCCAGAGGCTTGACGGTGTGCATATCCAGCACGCGGGTCTCAATGCCCTCGGCGGCCAGCTGCTCGGCGGCCTCAATCGCCAGGCGCACCGTGTCGCCGTTTGCGATGATGGCGGCGTCCTTGCCCTCCCGGAGAGTCTTTGCCTTGCCCAGCTCAAATTCCTCGTTCTCCCCGTAGATCACGGGCACCGCGTCCCGGGTGAAGCGCAGGTACACGGGGCCGTCGAACTCCGCCGCGGCGCGCACCAGCTTGCGGGCGGAGACATAGTCCGCGGGCATGACCACGGTCATGTTGGGGATGGTGCGGAGGATGCCCATGTCCTCAATGGCCTGGTGGGAGGCGCCGTCATTGGCGGGCGTCACGCCGCCGTGGGAGCAGGCGATCTTCACGTTGAGGCGGGGGTAGGCGATCTCCTGGCGAATCATTTCGCACATGCGCATAGAGCCGAAGGCCGCATAGGTGACCACAAAGGGGATCTTGCCGCAGGTGGCGAGGCCAGCCGCCACGCCGGCGCAGTTCTGCTCGGCGATCCCCACGTTCAGATACTGCTCAGGCAGGGTCTTCCGGAAGTCGCCGGTCTTGCAGCTTTTGCCGATGTCGGCGTCCACCACAAGGATGTTCTTGTTCTCCTTGCCCAGCTCCACGATCTCGTCGCCAAAACCGTTGCGGGTGGGGATCTTTTTCTCAAACGTCATTTTCTTGCCCTCCTCAGCGCACATACTGGGCGTCCAGCTCAGCCATAGCCTGCTTGTACTGCTCGTCATTGGGCGCAACGCCGTGCCAGCCCACCTGATTTTCCATGAAGCTCACACCCTTGCCCTTGACGGTTTTGCCGATGATGGCTTTGGGCAGCCCGTTCTTCGCGGCCACGGCCTTGTCCATGACTGCGACCAGCTCCGCCATGTTGTTGCCGTCGCAGGAATACACCTCGAAGCCGAAGGCCTCGAATTTCCTGGCCAGGTCGATGGGCGGCATGATCTCCTCGCAGGTGCCGTCCAGCTGCAGATTGTTCCAGTCCACGAAGACGATCAGGTTGTCCAGCTTATACTTATAGGCGGTGCCGCAGGCCTCCCAGATCTCGCCCTCGTTGCACTCGCCGTCGCCCAGGGCGGAGAAGACCTTGTAGTCCTTGCCGTCCAGCTTTCCGGCCAGCGCCATGCCAACGGCGCAGGCCAGGCCCTGTCCCAGGGAGCCGGTGGAGATGTCGATGCCGGGGCACTTGTTCATGCTGGGGTGCCCCTGGAGGGGGGAGCCCTCCTTGCGCAGAGTGTCCAGGACTTCCATGGGGAAGAAGCCCTTCATGGCCAGCGCAGCGTACTGGGCGGGGCACACATGGCCCTTGGAGAGAACGAAGCGGTCGCGGTCGGCCCAGCGGGGATTGGCCGGGTCAACGTTCATATACTTGAAGTAGCAGGCGGTCATAAAATCCGCCACGGAGAGGGAGCCGCCGGGATGGCCGCTCTGGGCCTTCCAGATCATGTCGATCACATGCTTTTTCAGGTCAATGCAGGTATTCTGCAGTTCCATGACGCTCATTTCAGTTTTCATATTGTTACTCCTTTCTTGCCATCAGGCGGTAAAGACCGTGGAGATGGCGGGGATGTAAGTGATGATCAGCAGCACGACAAGAGATGCGATCAGCAGGGGGACGACGGCCTTGGAGATCTTCTTGAGATCCACGTTGGCAACGCCGCAGGCCACATAGAGATTGACGCCCACCGGCGGCGTGAAGAGGCCGATGGCCAGGTTCACGATCATCACAACGCCCAGGTGGATCATGTCCACACCCAGGGCCTGGGCCACAGGGACAAAGAGCGGGGTGAAGATGTAGAGGGCGGAGGTGGAATCCAGGAAGCAGCCCGCGATCAGCAGCAGGATGTTCACGATGATGAAGAACAGGAAGGTGGAGCCGTTGGTCAGGTTGATGAGGCCGTTGGAGATGGCCACGTCCAGGCGGGCGCGGGTCAGCACATAGGCAAAGAGACTGGCGCAGGCGGTGATGAACATGATGGTGGCGGTGGTGCTGGCGGAGTCGATGAAGATTTTCTTCAGATCCTTGAGCTTCACCGTGCGGTACACAAACACGCCGATAATGAGGCCGTACACCACGGCGACGGCCGCGGCTTCGGTCGGGGTAAAGATGCCGCCGTAGATGCCGCCCAGGATGATAATGGGCATCAGCAGGCCCCAGAAAGCATCCTTGAAGGCCTTCCAGCGCTGCTTGCCGCTGGCCTTGGGCTGACGCTTCAGATCCATCTTCCGGCCCACGAGGAGCGCCGTGATGATGAGACCTGCGCCCATGATCAGGCCGGGGATCACGCCCGCCTTGAAGAGATCGCCGATGGAGGTGTCCGCGATGGAGCCGTAGACCACAAAGGTGATGGAGGGCGGGATGATGACACCGATGGCGCCGGCGCAGCCCATCAGTGCGGCGGAGAAGGCCGGACTGTAGCCGCTCTTGATCATGCCGGGGATCAGCACCAGACCCAGGGCTGCCACAGTAGCCGGGCCAGAGCCGGAGATGGCGGCAAAGAAGCAGGCGACGATGACGCACACGATGGCGAGACCGCCCTTGACGTGGCCCACACAGGCCTCCGCCAGATTGATCAGGCGCTCGGAAATGCCCGCCTTTTCCATGATGTTGCCGGCGAGGATGAAGAAGGGAATGGCCAGCAGCACGAATTTACTGGAGGAGGCGGAGAACAGGAAGGGGACGCTGGACATGATGGTGTCCAGCGGGCGTCCGGCGCCCTCCACCAGCATGGCCAGAACGCTGGAGGAGCCCAGGCACACGGCGATGGGCGCGCCCAGGATCAGCAGCAGCGCAAAGGCGATAAACAGAATGGCAGCAGTCATTTCTTTTCTTCCTCCTTTGCAGCGTGGTTTTTCTCTTCCTCGGCGGCTTCGTCGATCATCAGCTCCGCGTCGGTTTTCACTTTATCGGCCGGGGTGCGAAGCTCTTCCAGCGTGACCTGGGCAAAGCGCAGGGTCATGAATGCCGCGCCGAAGGGGACAAAGCAGCCGTAGATCCACTCGGGCCACTGCATACTGGGGGTTACCTGCCCCAGGATGTACTCATTGCGCACCATCTTGATGCCGTAGAAGAATACCGCGAAGGAGAACACGGTGGCCAGGCCAAAGCCAAAGACCAGCAGTGCCCGGCGCAGCTTGGGGTTCACGGCATCCGTCAGGATCGAGAGGCCCAGATGCGCACGGCGGCGGGCGGCGATGGCGGTGCCCATCATGCTCAGCAGCACGAAGAGGTTTGTGGTGATCTCCTCGGAGAAGGAGAGAGAAAGGTGCAGCACATAGCGGGAAAACACGTTGGCGAACACCAGGGTCGTCATGGCGATCAGGCAGAGGATACAGATCCCCTCTTCGATTTTATTGAGTATCTTCATGCTTTTCCCTCCCTACTTGGTGATGCCGAAGGCTGCGCAGGCGTCTTCGCCGAAGCGATCGATCATCCCGCTCTTCCACTCGGCAATGTACGCGGCAAAGACGGCTTTCTGCTCATCGGTCAGATAGGTGATGGTCATGCCCTCTTCCTCAAAGCGGGCAAGGATCTCAGCCTCCTCGGCCTCCAGGGCGTCGCGGCCCCATTCGCAGGCTTCTCTGGCGCATTCCTGCAGCAGGATCTGGGTGTTTTCATCCAGGCTCTCCCAGATCTTGGTGTTGATGACAAAGAGGTCGTTTTCATAGGAGTAGTTCCAGATGGTCATGTACTGCTGGATCTCGTCCATCTTGGCGGTGGAGGTAACGCTGACGCCGTTCTCCTGTCCGTCAATGGTGCCCTGCTGGATGGCGGTGAAAACTTCGCTCCAGTTCATGGAGGTGGGGTCGGCGCCAAGGGCGCGGAAGAAGCCCATATACACCTCACTGCCCGGAACCCGGATCTTCAGGTTCTTCAGATCCGAGGGATCGTCCACCACGGTCTTGGAATTGGTGATCTGCCGGAAGCCGTTGTGGAAGGAGCCCAGATAGGTGAGCCCCTTGGCGGCCAGACGCTGGGCGTAGTATTCGCCGCCGGTGCTGTCGATGACCTGGCGGGCCTCGGCGTAGCTGTCAAAGGACCAGGGGATGGTAGCCACGGGGAGCTGGCTGTCAATAACGGCCAGGGTGCAGGTGGCGTAAGCCGCGATGTCCACGCTGCCCTGGGCAACCATTTCGATGCCCTTGGTGGCGCTGCCGCCGGCCAGCTGGTCGTTGGGGAACACGTCCACGGTGACGTTTCCGCCGGAGCGCTCCTCCACAAGCTCGGCAAAATAATAGGCGACACGGCTGTCGATCTGGGTGTTCGTGCCGTTAACGGCCATGACAAGCCGGATCTTCTGGTACTCGGAGTTTGCGCCGCCCTCATTGGCGCCGGAGGCGCCGCAGCCTGCCAGCAGCAGTGCACAGCTCAGCACCAGAAGTAAAATGACTCTGCTTTTTTGCTTCATGTTTCCTACGTTCCCTTCCCTTTTCTCTTACTTTGCTCAATGTTGAACATTGTACATTAAGAGAATACGATACGTGGTTCGGAATGTCAATCATTTTTAGCGTTTTCCACAAATCTTTAGAAGATACCCCAAAAATGCTCTTGTCTTCTTATGCAGAATGACGGAATCAACAGTCTGGAAAGGAAGTGCACCCGGAGCTTGCCCCTCTCTCCTCAGCGCTGCGGCGCCATCGGATACCGTGCTCTCTTTTCTCAGACTGTAGACAAAGTTAGTTTCTGTCATCGCGAACCTGCCAAAGGCACGCACAAGTTCTAAGTCTCCTTCGTCGACAAGAACTTGTAGTGAGTGACCGATGTCTGCATTTTTGCCGAAGGCAAAAAGCGGTGTGGCGATCCGTAACCTGAAAGCCTTGAAAACACGGGCTTTTTGAAGAAGAACGGATTGCCACTCCAGTGTGAGCAGAAGGTGAATTGCCCCGAAGGGGCAAGAGAAGCTGGCCTGGGCCACTGGCTCGCAATGACATGCTTTGGGGTTTGTCTACACATTGTTTTCTTTTTCCTTGACAGCCGCCCCGCGAATTGATACACTTTTATCAATGATCAACATTGGAGGTTCTTCATGGAAATCCAAAAAATACAAAATAACGCCGTGCAGCAGATCATCGACGCCTTTACCCAGCAGCTGGTGCAGGGAAAGCTGCGTCCCGGCGATCAGATCCCCACGGAGGTGGAGCTTTCGGAGAAGTTCGGCGTTGCGCGCAACACCACCCGAGAGGCAATCAAAACCCTGGTAGCCATGGGCGTGCTGGAGATCCGCCGCCCGATTGGCACCTTCGTTTGTCGGGGCTTTACCGAGCCGATGCTGTCTCCCCTGCTCTATGGGGTGATTCTCGGGCGCGGGGACAGCTATGATGAGCTGCTGGACCTGCGGGAGATCATGGAGACCGGCACCATGCTGACGGTGATCCGCAACGCAAGCGACGAGGAGATCGCCTCCCTCTCCGCACCCCTCGAGGCGCTGCGGGAAGCCTGCCGCAGGGATCTCCCTTCCGTGGAAGAGGTTTTCGGGCGGGACGACGACTTCCATGAGGCCGTCATGGCGCTGGCGCACAACCGGGTCGTGGAGCGCATTGCCTCCACGGTACGTCTCATGACCCACGACATGCGGCACGAGAGCGTGGAGCTGATGCTCCACGCCGGGCGGGCCGAGGAGCTGTATCAGGCGCATGAAAAGCTCTATCGCATTATGTCCCAGCGGGATGTGGACGGCGTGTATCGGGAGATCCGCAGTACCTATTTCGTCCCGGATAAGGACAACAGGGTCATATCCCTGTCGGAGCGCTAAGCTGCCGGACAAAAGCAGAGCGCAGGGACGCGGGCTTTCCCCCGCTTCCCTGCGCTCTTTTTTGCGCTCCCCGCCCTGCTTCTCTTCTGAAAAGGACGAAAAGGCCGTTTTTCAGAACATCAGCAGCAGCGCATCATAGATACTTGCGCTCCACATCAAAAAGTTGTGCCCCTCGTCGATCTCCAGAAGCCGGGCGTTTTCCCCTTCCCGGATGCGCTCCACCCGGCTGCAGAGCAGTTCATAGAGCTCCCGCTGAACCCGGGCATAGTCCGGCAGATCCTGCAGCCCCAGCGTGGCCACATAACTGCGGATGGGAAGATCTCGGCTCTCCTCCCCCTCCAGCGCGTCCGGCAGGCCGGCCTTGTCGGCGTTGCTGAAGCAGCAGAAATTGGCCGCCACGTCCAGACAGCGGCACAGGCCCACGCGGTAAGTCAGCATGGCGCCCCGGCTCAAGCCGCCGATGGCGATATGCTCCCGGGCCGCCCGGATCTGGTCCGGGCTGTCCCCCTCCATCCAGGTGGCGTAGCTTTGCGCCAGATAGGGCAGCAGCGTCTCCTTCAGAAAGCGCTCCCCCTTCGCCGGATTCGCCACGTCCTCCACGCCGACGCCCACCACCAGGAAGGGCTGGCAGAGGCGCTCCTCCACCATGTGGTCGTAGACATGGCACAGCTGCACCGCTCCCCGGGCGGTGGGCTGCTCCCGATCCGTCCAGTCCCGGCAGGAACCGTTATCGCCGTGGATCAGGATCAGCACATTGTAGCGTCCCTCCGGGCTGTAGTCCCAGGGCAGCCAGAGGGCGATGCCGTGCTCCTTCCCCTCCGCGTCCGTCAGCGTCTCCGCAAGGCACTGACCCGCGTGCTCTGCCGGCTCATAATAGGCGTCCGGCAGCCCTTCCCCCGCCAGCGGCGCCTCCCGGCCGCAGCCCTCGCAGCGCCCGGCGATCCCAAAGTGATGCCATTGCTGCGCACCGCAGCGGAGACAGCAGGCGCTTTCCGCATCGTGCTGCGCGTGGTCGCAGCGCCAGCCGCAGAGAAGACAGCGCCCCTCCTGCGAGAAGCCCTCCCCGTGGGGGCAGGAGCTGTCGCAGTCCCGGCAGAGACCGCTTGCCGGGTCGAAATCATGCTCATGGGGCGGCTCTGTCTCCCTCGGGGCCGGTGGCGCAGCTGTCTCCTCCTCCGAGGGCACAGGCGTCGGGGCAGGGGGCGGCATACTGCAGGCGGAAAGCAGCAGGCAAAAAAGCAGAATAAGGATCCCCTTTTTCATGCGCGCCGCCCCCCTTTGTGCAAGTCTTCCCGATTATTGTATGCCGTTTGCCTCTCCCTGTCAAACAAGTCTTTTCACCCCAGGGCAGACAGGCGTTTCTTTTTCCGCTTCCCGGTGCATATCCTATGCATCGGGTGATGAAAATGAAGCAAGCAAGCAAAAAGCCGTATCTCTACTGGATCCTGTTTACCGAAGCCGTAGGCGCGCTGGCCGCGCTGCTGACGCGCAGCGCCACCGAGATCTACAACAGTAGCATCGTGAAGCCCGCCCTCTCGCCGCCGGCCATCGTCTTCCCCATCGTATGGGTCCTTCTCTACGCCCTGATGGGGATCGGCGCCGCCCGGATCTGGATGACGGAGCCCTCCCCCGGGCGCACCAGAAGCCTGCGGCTGTATCTCCTGCAGCTGGGCTTCAACTTCTTCTGGAGCATCCTCTTTTTCAACTTCCAGGCCTTCGGCTTTGCCTTCCTCTGGCTGGCCGTGCTGTGGGTGCTGATCGTGCGGATGATCCTCTCCTTCTACGACCAGGATCCCACGGCCGCCTGGCTGCAGCTGCCCTATCTGCTGTGGGTGCTGTTCGCCGCCTATCTGAACCTGGGCGTCTGGAAGCTGAACTGAAAAACTTAGCCTCCCCAGGCGGGGAGGCTAAGTTTTTCAATTTACTTGCTCTTCCGGGCGGCCTTGTCCCGGCCGATGCCGCAGCCGGGGTTGGAGAGCAGGCAGTTGTGCCCGCAGCCGCCGCAGTGCATATCCCGCCGGGTGATGAGGATCCGCTCCCAGGGACGGCAGCGGAAGATGCCCGTGCGGGCCCGGGCGCATCCCAGGCGCCGGGCAGCGTCCATCAGCTCCTCTGCCAGCAGGCAGTCTGCAATCAGGGTGCAGTCCTTTTCCTCCTCCATCAGCCGGGTGAGCAGACGCTCTGCTCGCGCCCGGATCTGCTTTTGGGACTCCGGCTGTCCGCCGCCTTCTCTGCGGCGCTGCCAGCCTGCCCGCAGCCGCCAGAATCGGGGAGAATGCTCCCCCTTGCCCTCCGCCGTCTGCAGAACAGGCGCCAGCAGGGGCTCCTCCCGCAGCGCACCGCCCTCCACGCAGAGCTCCGCCGTCCTGCGGGCCGCGGCCGTGGGAGCAAGCAGGACTGTTTCTTTTCCGGCGTTCAGCTTTCTCTCCTGCCGTGGCTCCGGCGCTTCCTCCGCCGCGCATCGGGCACACGCTGTAAACGTCTCCGCGTCGCAGCGCTTGGGCCACAGGCCTTCCCGCTCGCCGCTGCAGATGATCCAGATCTTCATATTCTCTCCTTTGGAAAAAGCCGCCACGAGGGCGGCTTTTTGCTGTTGTTCAGAATGTTCCGCTGTGGGTGCAAAAGCCGATGCCATGACCGGAACCAGTTCCCCTGCGCTGGAAAAATCAGCGTTTCCGATTCACGGCGCAGATCATCTGTCGAAGATCATGTCCATCAAGACTTCTAAGCAACCCTCCAGGGCGCAGCCTGCAAGTTCTCCAGTCAGGTCGCTATTTCCGCTTCCTTTGCTCGACTTTGCCGGCTTCTGCTGCCCCAGCTCTTGTTTTCTTCTTTCCAGGGCCTCTGTACGGTTGGCGTTGATCTCCTCTTTCGCCTTGCGCTTGACCTCCCGTTTGGTAGCGCCTGTGACCTTCCGCTGATAGGGAGTCCCGGCTGCATCGACACACATGAATTCACAGATCCACAAGTCGTCCACAGCGCGATAAATCTTCATGCGCTTTCTCTCTCCTCTGCCTATTCTTCAAATACCGGGTACCGCACGCAGCTCAGAACTTCCCGCTGCGGCCGGAAAAGCCGCCGCCGCTGTGGAAACTGCTTCCGCCGCCGGAGCTGCCCCGCCCTCCGGACGAGCCGGTATCCCGCGGGATGGGCACACGGGTCTCCGTGCGGTTGATAAAGCGGTCTTCGCTGCTACGCAGCGTCGCGCTGCCGGGCACCACATATTCCTCAGCGGTGGTGCGGAGCTTTGCAGTCTTCATCTGCGCCTTGAAGGTGGAGCAGACGATCAGCGCGATCAGGCAGGGCGCGCCGATGCCGATGAGGAGCTTGAGCCCGACAGGCATCCCCTCGCTCTCCCCCGGGGCGTTGTAATCATGATACTCCTGCCCGTCGGGGCTGGTAATGATGTCGGCGCCTTCGGTGACGTCCCCGCCGTTTTCCAGCTTGGTCAGCTGCTTGTCGCAGGCCTCCAGGTAGTCGGAAAAGCCGCCGTACCAGTCGTTGTTGCGGAAGTTGTCCAGAAATTCGTCTTCAATGATCCAGCTGCTCTCATAGCCGCTGATGGTCTCGCCAAGCTGGCCGTGCCCCGCGAAAGCGTAGTCCCGATCCTGCATGCTCAGCAGCAGGATAACGCCTTCTCTCCCGTCGCCGTAACCCAGGTCGTAGTAGCTGAAAATCCCCTTGGCAGCTTCGTACACGTCCGGGTTGTATGTGGTGTGATCCTGCACGGTGACGATATAGAGATTGCAGCCGTGCTTCTCGCTCAGCTCTGCCGCCCGGCTCTCCAGGGTGCTGCGCTGACTCTCGCTCAAGATCCCCGCGTTATCCAGCACATAGGGAAAGGGAGCGTCCTCTGTTTCTTCCGCCAGAGCCGCTGCAGGGAACAGCGCCAGCAGCAGGAGGATCAGCAGGAGGGAAAAAACTCTTTTCATGCTCTCCGCCCTCCTTAAAACAGAAACAGCAGCGCCGCTGTCAAAACCGCTGCCAGCGGCCCGGCGATGGCGCCGAACCAGCCCCAGTACCGTCCCTTGGACACCGGCAGGTCTCCGATGAGCTTGCCCGTCTGCCCGTTCATGGCGAAGAGGAAGCTCTTGCCGTTCCAGCGGGTGGACAGCAGCCACACCGGCAGCATCACATACTTCACCGCGCCGCGGCGCATGCGCACCTGTTTTGCAACCGGCGTGCAGGTGGAGTAGCCCCGCCCCGCGGTGGAGGCGATCATCTGCTCGGTGGTGTTGGTGGCCCGCAGCTTCGCCCGCTCGGAGCACTCGTCCACATCCACGTCGTAGCGCTCGGCCAGGTAGCCGGGCATATAGGCCGTGGAGAAGGGCTTGAGCTCGGAATAGTCAAAGGGCTCGATGGCGTCCATATGGGCGTCGGGCATCTTCCGGGAGCTGTCCACCGGGATGCGGGAGAAGTTCACGGTGCCGGCCCGGCGCACGTCAAAGTGGTCGGTGATGGTCACCTGATAGTCCCCCGAGCGGTAGCTGTTGACCCGGGTAGCCTTGAAGCGGAGATCCGCATCGCCCTGCCCGTCGAAGAGCCAGAAGGGCACATAGACGCCCTTGATCTCCTCGATATGATTCTCGTTGGAGAAGGCCTTGGGCAGCAGCCGCTTTCCTTTATAAAAGTCCCGCAGCGCCCGCTTGGCCGCTTCCTTATCCAGCTTGAAGGGCAGGATATAGTCCGGCTTCAGCATCCCGTGGAACTGCCCCGGCAGCACGGTGGGATTGCCGCAGTAGGGGCAGCTGGTGGCGGCGGTGGTCTCGTCGCAGATGAGCTCCGCCCCGCAGGAGGGGCAGTTGTAGGCCTTCATGCCGGCCTGCTCCTGTTCCCAGGCGGGATCCTCCCCACCCGGCACCTGCTGGGCGGCGGTCTGCTCTTCTTTTTCTGTCTGCTGGGCAGCGGCCTGGGCGGCCTGCTCCAGCTTATCGTCGTAAAGCGCCTCGATCTCCTGCACGCTGAACTCGCTTCCGCAGTAGTCGCACTGGAGCTTGCCGGTGCTTCCCACGAAATGCAGCGGGCCGGTACAGGCCGGGCACTGATAATTCGTTATTTGCGAGGGCATACGATGCCTCCATTTCTTCCATGCTATGCTCTTCCCCGGAAAGCGCAGTCAGCCGATCCGCTCGGGCATGGCCGCGCCGTCCTCGATCAGGGGCAGATACCAGTCCTCGTAGCGGAAGGGCAGTCGACCGCCGGACTCCTCCCAGCGCGCGCCCCAGGGGCGCAGCCGGATCTCGTAGGAAAAGCTCTCGTCTCCGGCCTGAGCGGCGCCGCTCAGCACCGTCTCCTCCGCCGCGGGATCCAGGCGCCATTCCCCTTCCCCGATCTCAGAGCTGAGGAACCAGCCGGACTGGGAAACGATGAGCCCGTCCTCCCAGCGCAGCCGCGCCAGGGCGAGGGGCTCCTCCCGGGAGCTCTGCTCGTCCCAGAGGCGAAGCTCAGCGCCGAAGTCGTCCGTCGTCAGGCAGGCGCAGCAATCCCGCCAGGAATCCGGCAGGGTTCCCGTGGACCCCTCCACGCTCCACCAGCCGTACCAGTCCAGGCTCTCGGGATCTGCTATCTCTTCCGGAGCGGTATCCTCCCGCGCAAAGCGCAGGGAAAGCCCCGGCTCCAGCTGCAGAAGGAGCAACCCGTCCCGCAGTTCAGCGTCATAGAGCTTTCCTCCCACGTCCAGGCGCAGAAGATCTCCCTCCCGGCTCCAGGAGAGGCCGCCCTGGGCACCGCCCCGGGTCAGCGTCCCTCTCCCGTCCGCCGTCAGGCTCAAAACCGTAGTCTCTTCGCCCAGGAGGGCGGCGGACATCTGGATGCCCTCCGCCTCTGCGCCAACGCAGAGATAGCGCCCGCAGGCCGGGTCAGCGCTGCCGCAGGCAGACAGGCACAGCAGCAGCGCCAGCGCCAAGAGCAGCGCTGTCACCCTGCCGCCGTGCCTGCGCCGTGGGGAATCAGCCGACAATGTCGTTGTTGTCAAAGGGGTCGCCGCACTCGGGGCAGAACTTGGGGGGCTTGGACTTGTCCGCCGGCTCCCAGCCGCACTTGTCGCAGCGGTACTGGATGGCGCCGGCGGGCTTTTTGGTGCCGCACTCGGCGCAGAACTTGCCCTTGTTCACCGTGCCGCAGCTGGGGCAGGTCCAGCCGTCAGCCGCCGCGGGCTCCGGCTTCTTGGTGCCGCACTCGGGGCAGAACTTGCCGGTGGCGGCGGCGCCGCACTTGGGGCAGGTCCAGGTGCCGGCAGCGGGGGCGGCGGGAGCCGCGGGCTGCTGCTGGCCCATCTGGTACAGGCTCTGGGCGTTGACGCCGCCGGCCTGGGAGGCCATGTTCATGCCCATGAAGGCCATGGGGGCGCCGGTGGCCTGGTTGGAGGCGGCAGCCTGCATGGCAGCGGCCTGGGCGCCCACCAGGTGGGCGGCGGCCATATTGGGATTGCGGAAGGTGGCGTTGCGCTGCAGCTCCTTGATCATGGCCTCGTCTTCCTCGCTGGCCTTGACGCTGGAGACGCCGACGGAGGCAATCTCAATGCCGCGCAGGTCGCGCCACTTGCCGGAGAGCTCCTCGTTGAGGGCCTTGGCCAGCTCGCTGGTGTGGCCGGGCAGAGCGGAGTAGCGGATGCCCATCTCAGAGATGCGGGCAAAGGCAGGCTGCAGAGCGGTCAGCAGCTCGCTCTTCATCTGGCCGTCCAGCTGCTCCTTGGTGTAGTCCGCCGTCACGTTGCCGCAGACATTGGTGTAGAACAGCAGGGGGTTGGAGAGCACATAGCTGTATTCGCCGAAGCAGCGGATGGAGATGTCGATATCCAGACCGATGTTGTTGTCCACCACGCGGAAGGGAACGGGAGAAGGCGTGCCGTACTTGTTGCCGGTGATCTCCTTGGTATTGAAATAGTACACGCGCTGATCCTTGGGGGCCTCGCCGCCGAAGGTGAAGCGCTTGCCGATCTGCTTGAAGATGTTCAGGATCCCCTCGCCCAGCTTACCGGAGAAGATGGAGGGCTCGGTGGAGGAGTCGTAGACATACTCGCCCGGCTCGGCGCAGACGTCCACGATCTTGCCCTGCTCCACGATCAGCATGCACTGACCGTCGGCCACGGCGATGACGGAGCCGCTGGAGATGATGTTGTCGCTGCCCCGGGTGTTGGAGGAGCGGCCGGAATTGCGCTTTCTGCCCTTGACAGCGAGAACGTTGTTGGGCAGGGATTCACAGTAGAAATACTCCTTCCACTGATCGGCGAGAACGCCGCCGGCGGAACCCAATGCTGCAAGAATAAGACCCATAGTTGTTTCTCCTTTCCATGCATACGAAAAAATATCACAGAGTTTCGGTGAAACCGATACTTGCCTACAATCAAATATAGTAGAACCCGGCGGAAAAATCAAGGGGCATTTGCCCTTTTTCTGTTCTTCGCTGTCGAAGTACAGCGCTGCTTCCCGGCGGCTCTACCCTTGTCGGGGCGTCCGGCGAGCCTCGTGCGCCCCTCAGCCCGCCTTCCGCCCGTCCGCATGCCTTTTCAGCATAGCGCCGACGCAGCGCAAAACCCGGCGAAAAAAATTGAGGGAAAAGGGATTGATTATTTTTCCTTCGCGTGTTATACTCCCTTTACACGCGGATGTAGTTCATCGGTAGAACTCCGGCTTCCCAAGCCGATAAGGTGGGTTCGACTCCCATCATCCGCTCCAGA
>JAEEGG010001779.1_pt1 | contig 57251 bp, 52 predicted proteins | sample 9134161 | NCBI WGS metagenome assembly JAEEGG01 (sample SAMN16246543, study PRJNA631951) | gut metagenome | biome: gut microbiome; feature: rumen; material: CR-attached | host: Bos | place: Iran: Karaj | collected 2018-10 | reverse complement strand
ATGGGGAGTGTCGTCTTAAACCAGCCTTTACGGTAACGGCCCCAGGCCAGAAAGGGATTGGTGAATATGCCGCTGTATTGGTTGGTTATGCTATCGAGTTCTGTGCCAGTCACTGCCGACGTGCCGATTATCACGGCTTCATCGTCGAGGATATCATGACACGTCTGGCTAATGGTCTCTGTCAGATGCAGGTAGTTGGCATTAAACGCCTCCAGATCGTTGCTGACGGCAACGTCGCAGAAACTGAGTCCGCCCTTGATGTTGTTCGCTATCACGTTGATGGCCATACGGTCGTATTTGTACAGTTTCCCATCCTTGGGCAACATGTAAAACTCCTCTATCCCTGATGCAGCCTTGCCGATGCACCAGCACAGCAGCATGTTGAATTTCATACCGCGCCTACGACTTACCTTAAGCAGTCGCGTCACATCGAAGGTCTTTGTGAGTGTCACCATCGGCATAGGCGACTTCGTCCACAGTTCGAAGGCGATGGCTCTATTGGTGTCCTTGGGATTGATTTCCTGTTTCATCTTATTTATTCTTGTACTCAAAGACGTGTTGTTGAGCGTAGTCGAAAAAATAGAAGTCCGTCCAGCCGGTGTTCTCGGCATAGAGGTGCTGTTTGCCGCGATACTCGAAACCGAGCCGCTCGTAAATCTTGTGGGCGGGCGTGTTCGAGGCGAGAGCATCGAGACGGATGGCCTGCATGTCTTTACTCTGTGCCAAGCGGATGGCCTCGCGGATCATCTCCGATCCGAAGCCTTTGCCCTGCGCGTCAGGACTAACGGCAAGGATATGAATCACGGCCACCTTGTCGTCGGGCACCTGCTGCGCCCAGTCGATGGCGTGATAGTCCTCGCCCTGATACATCGTGACGGCCATTGCACCAACGATGGCATCATTTTCTCTATATAGATACATGCTCCCCTCGTCGATATAGGCACGGATGCCCTCAACCGTCGGATGTTTGCCCTTACTCCATCGGGCGTATGTGGCCATTTCTGGCGTGCTTTCCGTCACATCATCATAAAAGTCGATGATGGCGTCAAAGTCGTTTTGTGTTGCTAATTCTAATTTCATAATCATGTCTGTTTAAAAGTTCTCGTGACTCCCGGCCAGTAGCACCATGCGATAATGGCGGGAATGAGAGATGAGACGTTCTTATATAATGTCCCTCTTGTATGGCGGCAAACGTGGCGATAGCGGCCACAATGGTGATGGGGATGACTGTGCAAAATGTCATGGGGACTGCAATGAAGAGCAGAAATCCTGTTGCCTTGTTCGCGAGTGTGTGAGGGAAGTAGCAGCGCCTATACATCACGAGGGCTGATATTTGATTCACGACTTTGATCACGACGATTACTCCTGCCCACAGCCATAGCCATTGCGGCAGTTCGAGTATCGGCAGGAGCTTCCAAACACAAAATGCCACGAAGCAGATGTCTGCCAAACTATCCAGCAACGCTCCCGTATTGGTGACACACTTTAGTTTCCGGGCCAGCCATCCATCAGCTATATCGCTGATGCCGCAAACAATGTAAAACACCCAAAAGGGAATGCTTGACACATTGTTTTGCAACAGAGCAACAGCCCCCACAATTCGGAGCGACGAGAGAATATTCGGCAGATGTTTCATCGGTACTCAGCAAGTGTCTTCACCTCGCAACCTTTGCTTTCGTAATAAGCGAACATCTCTGGGAGCTTCTTCAGGTCGTAGCTGGTGATGCAGTCGGAGAGGACATGCACCGTGTATCCCGCCTTGGCCATGTTGAAACACGTCGATTTCACGCAGGCCGTAGCATCAGCACCTGCCACGTAGAACTCATTGATGCCGTTCGCTGCGATAAATGTAGCAAACGTCTCGCTTGTAAGGGCGTTGCTTTTCGTCTTCACGAAGATGTTGTCTGACACGACCTTCATCTCAGGCACCAGTTCCTCGCCCTTCGTTCCAGGCTTGAACGTTCGCGTAGCAGCGGTGATGTTGTTATGCTTGATATAGACAATGTGCATTCCCTCGACTGTGGCCCATTCGATGGCAGCATTAATACTGTCGATGATGTCTCGATAGTGCTTGGTGATGTCATTTTGTATGTCGATAACGACAAGTGCTTTATTGTTCATCATTTACTCAATCACAAAACTGCGTGGATAGAAATCACTATAGAAACGGCCGTCGGTGGCGGTGAACTTCAGAACGCAGTAGTTTGGGTCGGTGACGCCACCTGGGTAGTACTGCTCATCGCCATTACGCCAAATCATCTCTTTGCTCTTAGCATCCGTCAGTACCTCCATCGTACCACGCAGCATCATACCTTTGAAACCCTTAACATCACAGAAATAGATACTGGCCTTGGGGTTAGCCTTGTATTGAGCCACACGTATTGAGAATGTGTTGGTTGTAAAGTAGAAAGTTTTGATACCCTCGCGTTTACGTGGTTTCAACATGGCCTTAGTCCAAGGAAAACCTTCTTGGTCTACTGACGAGATATAAGCGATGGGCAGTTTGTCGGCCATCTGTGCAATGAGTTCTTTAATGCCGGCCAAAGCGGGGTTAGCATTCATCGCTTCATCGTTATTCACATCCAGCGTTTGGCGCCAACGTTTAAGCTGGGGAAAATACGATTTCATCATGCCGATGTATTCCTCTTTGGTAATAGGTTTTTCTAACCCTTCATTAACAGCATTCACAAATTGAGCACAATGCTCAATCATCTCGTCCATCGTACAATCCTGCAGGAATTGTCCGTCCTTGTAGCAGTACATGCAGTAATCTTCGTTCTTACTTCCGTCGGCATTGGTGCCGAGGACTTCTTCTGTGAGCGGCATGCCGCAACTCTGACAAAATTTCTGTTCCATAATATCTTTATTATTTTTTTAACTCTAATCTCAACACTCTGATAGGTCTGTTTGCGCCTTGGTACTGATTTGCATCAATGCAGGTTTCGCCTGTGGGAACGAAACCGCATTTCTCCATCACTCGACCAGAGGCTGGATTATCTACGAAGTGGCCGCTGATGAGCGATTTGATGTCTGTTGTCTGTCGGATGTGGTCTAACATCAGACGTAGGGCCTCCGTACAGATACCCTGATTCCAGTAGGGTTTCGCCACCCAATAGCCGATGAGCGGTTCACCCTCGCGGGCCGGCAGATCGCACTCGCACGAAGGGCCATAGCCCATAGCGCCAATAGCCTCGTCTGACTCTTTTAGAACGATAGCCCATGTGTGTAGCGCATCGTTGAATACGGTGCGGATAATCTCCAGACTCTCTTCCACACTCTGATGTGGTGCCCATCCGGCACGAGGTCCGACTTCCGGATCGGAAGCCCACTTGAACAGCGTCTCCGCGTCACTGTCTCGCCAAGGACGCAATATGATACGATTTGTTTCCATTATTACCCTAATTGACCTGGTAGGCGAAGTTTCTCCTTCCGAGGGAAGGAGGCTTCGTAGGCTTCGAAAGCCTCTGGATTTTCGTCTGCCACGAAGTAGCCCTTGGGCGGACAATAAGTTCCCTCACGATTACCCCAATAGCCAGGAATCAGTTCTTGAGCGAGGAAGTAAGGTACTTCGGCATCGTGAGGCTCGGCGTGATAGTGAATATTCATCTTGCTTGCAAGGTTGAAACCTGCGTGCTTATAGAACTCGATATTACCTTCCATCTGCAGAAGACCAATACCCATCTCCTTGGCTTTCTCTATTGCATATAGCAGTAGTTTTAGGCCGTAGCCCTTGCGCTTGTAGTCCGGATGGATGCTGATGGGACCGAAAGTCCAAGAAGGGAACACCGTTCCATCGTCAAGCATAATCTCTGCCTTGGAAAACATCACATGACCGATAATCTTATCACTATCCTCCATCACAAAGTCCAACTCTGGGATGAAGTCGGGATTTGTTCTAAACTGATTAAGCACATAATGCTCTGTGCATCCTGGACGATAGACGTTCCAGAATGCCTCGCGTGTGAGGTTCTCCACCTCACGGTAATCTTTTGTTTCTTCTAATCTAATATTCATGTTAGTATTTCAATAATTCTTTATTATTTAGACGCTGCGAAGTTACGAATAGTTGCGGAAAGCACCAAATTTCTGGGATATTCTGCATGGAAATGTGACGAATGTCACTTATAATTCGTACCTTTGCGGCTTGAAACTGCGAACTATGTATGAAGCAGGGACGTAAAGAAACGATAACGACGAGAATCATCAGCACTACATTTATGGTAGTGGCGCTGGCCGTATTCAAGCCCTTCGGATTGGATGCTTGGCAGTGGCAGGCTTACGTGCATCTGGCAGCCTTCTGGGTGATAGGATTCTCAATATGTATGTTGACCGACATCATCCTGAAGTATGTCGTCAAGATGCCGAGGTCGTTCAAGAAGGGCGCCGAATACATCATCCGCCGCAACCTCTGGTTTCAGTTCATCAACACGCCACTCGTGGCACTGGGCATCTGTCTCTACCGCCACTTCGTGCTGAGCGACCGTGTAGCGGGTAATCTGTTCTCTGTGGTTAATTTCCTTGAAACTCTCGTCATCATCGCCTTCTGCTCCTTCGCCATCGGACTCTACTGGCGCTTCAAGTTCCGCAGCAAGTATCTGGCGATGGAATTGGAAGAAACGAGATTGCTGAATGAGCAATTGAAGGAGATACAATCGGAAAAACCGAGTGAAAAGCCTCTCCAGCAGGCACCTGAATCTACCGATTGTCAAAGTCAGGGACTTACGCTCACTGGCACGACCAACGAATCGGTGACGCTCCAGATTTCCGACCTATTATTTATTGAAGCCGTTGGCAACTACGTCAAGGTCAACCATCTACGCGACGATCAGGTGTATACCGACATGCTTCGTGCCACTATGAAACAAATGGAGGAAACGCTGCAAGGGTATCCGATGGTTGTCCGCTGCCATCGTGCCTTCCTGGTCAACCTTGGTCAGGTAGAACAAATCACTTCACATTCCGGCTCCACACAGCTGCTTATCAAGCATTGCCACGAATCACTCCCCGTCTCGCGCAGCAATATGTCACAGGTTCGTGCTGCGATAAGTAACCATTTAAGTTACCCAACTTGAAGGGCTGTAGCGTCACTTCATCCACACCAGCATTCTGGAACTCTCGCTGCAAGAATCGCCCAGCTTTATTGGCACCGTCCTTGGCATAGCCGCGCCCCTGATACTTGGCGCTGCTCAGCTCTTTTATCACCCGTTTGTAATGTGCCATGTCCTGCGCCCCAACCATTGCGGTCGCAAGTACCATCAGTATTATTGTAACAGTCTTTTTCATACTACCATTTCATTTTCTGACGATGACGCTGCCGCTGGCCTGATGGGTGGCCAGTATCAGTACCTCGGCAATCTGTACGTGCTCAGGGGCGTTGGCGGCATAGACAGCTACGTCGGCAATGTCGTCACCTGTCAAGGGTTTGATGCCCTTATAGACGGTGGCGGCACGGTCGTTGTCCCCGTGGAAACGGACATTACTGAAATTAGTCTCCACAAGTCCGGGCTTCAGGTTCGTCACACGGATGGCGGTATTGGCCACATCGATGCGCAGGCCATCTGAGAGCGCTTTGACGGCAGCCTTCGTAGCGCAATAGACGTTACCGCCAGCGTAGGCAGCATCGCCAGCTACGGAGCCGACATTGATGATGTGTCCGCGATTGCGCTCCACCATGCCGGGCACCACGAGGCGCGTCATCGTGAGCAGCCCCTTGATATTCGTGTCGATCATCGTCTCCCAGTCGTCAGGGTTGCCCTCATACTCGGGTTCCAGACCCAGCGCCAAGCCTGCGTTATTCACCAGCACATCAATCTCCTGCCATTCTGTCGGCAATTCCCGAATGTACTTCGCCGCCTTCTCGCGGTCTCTCACGTCGAAAGCCAGCGTCAGAACGTCCGCACCTTTTTCCTTTAGTTGACTTCTGATCTCATTCAGACGGTGTTCGTTCCTTCCCGTCAGAATCAGCTTGTCGCCATTCTCGGCGAACTTCCTTGCACAGGCGAGTCCTATCCCGCTTGTGGCTCCTGTGATCAATACAATTTTGTTCATACTCTTATCTGTTGACGCTGCGAAGTTACATAAAATTGCCGAGACAACCAAATATTTGGGATAAACGGCATTGTGAAAACCATCGAGCGTAGCTCAATTGCACCCGTTTTCCACAAAAAGAATAAGATTTCTCGCGTTTTGCTTGGAGGATTCAAATAAAATCCTTACCTTTGCCACTATCATATCTCCAATATATCTCCAATACATCTCCAATATATCTCCAATATATCCCCAATTCATATATTTAGAGATATAGTAGAGTAGAAATAGAGTAAAAAATGAAATAAAATGAAGTAGAATTATGGCAGAAATGACGAAAGACATGTACGGTGCTATCGGAAGGTTCGGTAACAGGACGTACTACCAGCGTGGAGGGAAGACCATCGCTCGGACAATCACTACGCCGAAGAATCCTAAGACAGAGGACCAGTCGCTACAGCGGGTCCTTCTCAAGGCTGTAATCAAGAGTTATAGCATGTTGAAGGAAATCTGTAACCATACGTTCGAAGACTACGACAACGCCTTTGAGTGTATGAACAAGTTCAAGAAAGTCAACCTGAAGTACCTTCGTGAGCATGCGACAACGCTTGTGGAACGGGGTCAGGAGCTGGATCAGTTCTATCAGTTCACTCCTATTAATAGCTTGAAGTGGACGCCCTTCGCAGCCATCATTTCGGAGGGCCATCTGCCGGAGGTAACGGTGGGCATCAGTGCTGAAGAGGGCCACATCGCCTATGTCAACTTGCCCGGCCCTACCTATGCCGACTTTGTCACGGCGTGGAATCTGCAACGCGGCGACATGGTGACGTTCGTCACCGTGCAGAAGCGTGAAGGAAAGTACGAAGTGGCGTATGCCCGTCTCGTGCTCGACCCTCGCAATAGCGACGGCTCAGGAGCCCCTATGACGACGGAAATAGTGGACAGCCAAGGTGAGTACCCCTGTGCGAACCGAAAGAACGAGCCGAACTTCATGACCTTCGCTTTTGACACCGACCACTTCAACTTTGTGCTGGGCCGTGGCGGCGACGTGGTGGCAGCCGGTATCATCGTCAGCCGCGAGGACATGAGTGGCAACTGGCTACGCAGCAACTGTCAATTGGTGCTCAACGAGGCTGGCTTCGGCCCCGACCTGTGCAGTCTGGCAAAGGCTGTAGAATACAGCTACAAGACGCCTGAGATTGACATGGAATCTGAGTTCTATCTCAATAACGCTGGCGGAGGCGGTGGCACCAGCAAATCGTAACGGATATGGTCGTCTGCAACAGGGCGGCCATATTCTTTTTGCGAAGGATTAGATGATAATTATATCACCTCGAAATGTCGCAGGGCATTCAGGATGCCGTCGTCATCGACGGAGGTGGTGACGTAGTCGGCCTGGCGCTTAAGGTCGTCGATGGCGTTGCCCATCGCGACGCCGATGCCGGCCTGGAGAATCATTGAGGTGTCGTTGCCGCCGTCGCCAAAGGCCATCGTGCGGCTAGGGTCGAAGCCCTCGTGGCGGGCCATCGCCAGGATGCCCTTGCCCTTGTCGGCACCGTTGGTGGTAATGTCGGTAAATTCCGGATGCCAACGACCTGATACGCATTGCGGCATACGGGCCATCAGCACGGGCTCGTAATCAGCAGGGAAGAAGGGCGTCAACTGCAGGATGTCCTGTTGGAATACGACGTCTAGCGGTGAGGCCTTGTCGAGGTTCTTTACCGCTAGCATCTGACGGAAGATGCGGTCTACGTCGCCCTTGGGGTCGATGACTGCCACGTCTTTCCGACCCACGATGATGAGGCTGTTGCCTTTCTCTTGGCAGTCCTCCACGCAGGTCATCACGTCGTTCTTGGGGATGGGCTGGCACGTGACCATCTCGTCGCCCACGAAGCACAGTGCGCCGTTGGTGGTGATGTAGCCGTCGATGAGGTGCTCAATAGCGCCCAGATTGGTGATGATCAGCGGCGGACGGCCCGTGGCGATATACACCCGCGAACCGTTGGCCTTGGCCTGCGTCAGCGCAAGGATGGTCGACGGTGGAATCTCGTGCGTCTTGAAACTCACGAGCGTGCCGTCGATGTCGAAAAATAATGCGTATCTTTGTGTCATATCCATCATGGGAAGTACGTATTATGTCCAAAATTCTTTATCGCCAGTCAGCTCCATTTCCCCCTGACATTTGGGACAAGTGTGTTTATTCCATATCCTGATGTTGTCGCTGCCACATTGTAAGCACAGACGGCCCGCCTCGCTTCTGTAGGAAGGAGCCACGTCGGCAATGATACCACCCACAACGATGTTCTGGATGGTCTTGCAGTCTGGGCACGACATCGCTGTAATCTCCTGACGAAAAAGCCCTCGGCCTTCGTACACCTCAGCTTCGTAGCCACACTGCTTGCAGCGATATTTCAGTTTCCAAGCCATTCATCTGACAACTGTATTCTACATTTGTTTCAGTTGCTCGAGTGCCCGGCATAGCTGGTCAGGGCAAGACGTTCGTTTGATGCCACAGCGGATGCCGTTGAGTTTGCGGATGACATCGTCAATCCGTTGTCCTCTCACAAGTTGGCAGATTCCCTGAAGATTACCATTGCATCCGCCTTCGAAATACACGTCCTGGATGATGTCGTTCTCGTCAGCTGTTACTTCAATCAACTGCGAGCAGGTTCCCTGTGTCTGATACTGTATATGCTTCATATGTTGTTTTGATAGGTATGTACGCTCGAACCTTGAGCTGATGGCAGGTAGTTGATGCCCCACCAGCACATCTGCAGGAGGATGAAGGAGCCTATGAGCATCCATAGCGCCAGCCGCTCACGATGGCGAGGGAGCTGACGATAGTGGATATAGACGAGGTAGGCAATCCAAGTGATGGCTGCCCACGTTTCCTTTGGGTCCCATGACCAATAGTGTCCCCAAGCCTCCTTGGCCCAAAGGGCGCCGAAGAGCATACCGATGGTGAGGAAGGCAAGACTGATATACACAAGGGAATCCAAACCCCCTAAGTTAGGGGGTTGGGGGTCTGAAGATGCGTCAGGCATCCCCTTGTTCATACCCCTGTGGCCCCCTAACTTAGGGGGCAAAATGGCGATGACTACGGCTACGCCAAGCAGGGAGTAGGCGAAGATATAAACAAAGACGTGGGGTGCGAACCAGGGACTCTGCAGGGCAGGCACCAGCGTCTTAGTGTTGTAGCTGTCGAAGAAGAAGTAGGCAAATAGGGAGGCGAAGACCGCGAGGCTAAAGTATGCCCACAACGCCTTGCTGGTAGCCTTTCTCAATCGCCTCCACAGCACCATCAGCGTCATCAGTGCCGCTCCCGCCAGCATCATGTAGAAGCCCGTATACACCCACGGCAGCCATGGGTCACTGACGAGCTCCAGTATCGTTATCTGGCTCTGGGCACCCATCTGCGTGTCGTAGCCATACTGGTAAATCTTCCATCCGTCCACCTCATAGGGCTTGTTCACATCGATAGTGGTTTCGATGTTCTTGCCTGTCTTCGTCAGAATCTGAATCTCCGAGGCGAAGCGCTTAGGTTTACCATTATCGTAGGTCTCCATGATGAACTTCTTCAGTTCGATGGCTATTGGCATTTCCTTGATGGTTTGCTGTTGGGTTAATGCACGCCACTCAGGTTCGCCGATGCTACAAATCATTTTTACGCGTTGCATATCGGCATTGCCGAGGGTGGCCGTAACGAGGGCGATAAAAAGTCCCAAGTGATTCAGCAGGAAGGCGGCATCTTTGACCATTGAAAATTCACCTCTGAATAATTTACGTAATCTTCGGTGGATAGTAAGTCCAACGATAACCGTGATATACACATAGATGAGCACGAACGGCCAGAACGACAGCATATTGTTCAACCATGTGCCATTTACCTGCTGCCTTGTCAGTCCCATGATGATGGTCAGCACCACGGCATAGACCATCGCTGGTATGGCAGCCTGATACGTCGACATCCACTGGAAGGCATATACTTTCTTTCGCAAGTACGCCATCGCTGTTAACATCACTATAAAGCAAGCAAGCACAATGCCGTTGGCAGGCCACGCGAACGCTTCCCACACCACAGGGCCGACGCTCAGTTGCAGCGCCAGTCCTGCAATGATAAGGCCTCCTCCCATGAGAAAGCCTTCCTTCATATTCCAGGGTTTATTCCACATCAGAGTTCAATCAGTTTGCCGTTTTTCTTGGCTTCCTCAATCCACTTGGGCTCGATTTCCTGCAGGAAGCGCTGTTTGTTCTCGTTCAAGGTCTTCATATCGAGACCGATGGCAGCCTGAGCCTTGGCCTTGGTGCTATAGTCAGGCACGGGGATGGCATCGGTATGTCCCTGTTTGGCAGCGACACGGGCAATGAGCAGACGGGCCTGTTGGGCATAATCGACGGCGGCTGACAGCAGACGCAGCATCTCCTCTGGTGCATGGAAGGCAGCACCATGCGAGGCTACGGCATAGTCCCAACGCCACTGGCTCTTGCGTAACAATGCCTGGATGGGAGCCAACTGGGCATCGGTAGCACCCTTGTCGATGATGAACTTAGCCTCAAAGTGGGCACGGGCCAGCTCTTGTTCAGCACGAGCGCGCACCTCATTACATTTATCCTGACGCTCATAGACACTTTGACGTAATGCTTCAGCATCCGCACGATGACAAATCTGACAGGTGCGGTCAATCTTGGCCAATGGCGATTGTATCTGGTGGTCAGAGAACTTTACGCCACCCTCCTGCTTATACGGCATGTGGCAGTCGGCACACGATACGCCACGCTGGGCATGGATGCCGTGCTGCGACATCTCCCAACCAGGATGCTGGGCCTTCAGAATCTTGGTCTTCGATAGCGGATGGATATAGTCGTAGAAACCGATGGAGTCGAAATATTCCTCGGCAGCCTCGCAGGTCAGGCCCTTATCCTGTGGGAATACCAGATAGTTGGCCTTGCCAGGATTCTTCTCATCGTTAGGCTTGATGAAGTAGTACTCCACGTGGCACTGAGCACACACCAACGAGCGCATCTCCTGATGGGTGGCATCCTTTACATTCAGACCGCGACGGGCAAAAGCCTCATAGATAGCCGGACGGGCAGGGCGCAAGTCCATCGTGCGGGCATCGTGACAGTCACTACAGCCGATGGTGTTCACCTCCTCGGCACCCAACTCGCTCCACTTCTTGGCGTAGAAGTTGGCGGGATTGAATACGGAATTCGTGCCACTGAGTTCACGCATCATGCGAGGCACATCCGGACCCTTACACGTCCAGCAGGTAGCAGGCTGCATATCGCCAGCGATAGAGTCGCGCCCGTCGGCAGTCTTCACCGTAATGCCAGGATTGCCTGTACGCAGAATCTTACGCATATCCTCCAAGGCGTGTTTGTGGCCGCGAGGCGTGTTGTAGTGGCGCGAGAAGGCGTAGCCAGCCCACAGCACCACCATCTCAGGACGCTGCTCGAGCACATCGACCTCCTGCGACGAGTTGTACCTTGACTTGAACGTGGTGTCCTCCGTCATTGCCCACGTCTCGTACTCACGGGGATAGTCGGCCTTGAACTTCTCGTTCTGAGCCACTATTGAGTCCTCGAACACGGTACGCTTGTTATTAAACACACTGGCCACCTCGGCTCTGCGCTCCATCAGCGACGAAACGAGCAGTCCCAGAATGAAGACCACTATCATTGAGCCTCCAAACAGAAGCCAGCCTTGCCATTGTTTCAATTGCTTTGCCATATCTTCAATTTTTAATTTTTCAATTCTTCAATTTTTGAATCCATTCAGGTACTGGGGATGGGGGTAGGGGAGTCACGCCCTCGGCACCCGGTGTCGCCATCAGCGAGTTCATGCCGCCGTGGGGCACACCCCGATGACAGTCCCAGCACACCTTGCCGCCCTGAGCCTGCTGCTGCATATAACCCATGCGACCTGTCTTCACGAACTCCGTGTTCAGCTGTGTATGGCAGCGGATACAGTTGTCCATCACTACCTGACCCGTCAGTGTCTCGGCCTTGATGGCCTGATGCTCCATGCGGCCCACAAAATAAGCCGTGTGCTTCATACCGTCTAGCGCCTTGAAACCATAGTAGTAGGCCAAGTTCTGATGAGGCACATGGCAATCGTTACATGTGGCACCGTTAGACTGATGGTCGATGCGTCCGTGTGACGAGTGGCTCCACGTAGCGTAGTAAGGTGTCATGATGTGGCAGTTGACGCAGGCCGACGGGTTGTCGCCTACAAAATAAGTATGCGCCCTGAGCAGATACATAAACAATCCGCCGAGGCCGCATACGGCACCCGCAATCACTAGCAAACCTACCTTTTGACGATACGATAGCCAGTCCTTTAATGCAAAGAAATCTTTTAGATTCATCTGCTGTTGCTATATTTGGGACAAATATACAAAAAGTATTCCCATATTCCAAATTATTATCCACTTTTAGGGCATAATATTTGTTAAAGCTACTCCGTCACTTCAATTTATGGACCTATTCCCTCAGCCACAGCCAGCGCTGGCCCCAGTCTTCCATGATTTCGTCTCGGACGATGAGTTGGTTGCGGGCTCCGGCACAGTTGTGCCAATAGTCGGCAGGGGAATAACTGTCTGTCCACCATTGTGAGCCAACCTTATAGTCGGTATCTTTTGGTGCAACATCCCACGTATTCTCGATGGTAATCTGACCCGTGATGGGTGCAAAACCGTCAATGGTAGAGGTGATGGTATAGTCGAGGGTACCCGTGTAGTAGGTAGAGTGGCGCAGGACATAGAGGCCGTTGCCCTTATAGTAGCCCTTCCACTGCTGCTTGCGGATGTCGAGGGTAATGCAGGCGGAGTCGATAGTGACGTCCTCACGCACAGGGCCACGCAATTGCCATTCGATGATGCCGCAGATCTGGGCGGTGTCTTTGGCGGTGGTTGCTCCGTAGAAGACGCTGCGAGGCGTGCGGCTGCACTTCACGAACTTACCACCCCACGACTGCTGCTCTGGCTGCGTCGGATTACCTTGCATCATATATAACAAGGAAGGCGTGTCGCCCAGTTTGGGATTGCCCTTGTAGTAGGCGGCGAAGTCGCGCCCCAGATTGCCAGAGTCGTTGATGAACGTCTCGAAGAAGCCCATATTATACTTGTCCTTGTTTTTCGAGTCGTAGATGAAGGCGCGATACGTCGTGTTGTTCTCAATCATCCACAGATCGGGGAAATGCTCGATGATGTAGCAATAGCCGTTGACGCCCCACTTCTTGTTAGGTCCTCCAATCCAGTAGACGCGAATCTTCTTGGCGATATCCGGTGCATCGTGCAAGGCCTGTGCCACGTCTTCCAGACAGCCCCATACCAGCACATAAAGCGGTCGTGGGTCGTTCTTGCGGGCTTGCTTCACAATCCACTCCGAACCCTCTGTAGGCTCACCGTAACCGCATGGTGGCAGTTCGTCTGTACGTCCCTGCTTCACCAGCTTGCGCAGTGCGTTGGGCTTCATCAATCCTTTTACGTGTTTCTTCAGCTTGGGCAGGTCCTGCTCGTATACGTCAATCATGCGGAAAATCTCTTTTGCATTGCCATCGCCAAACGACGGTGAGGATACCAGTCCTTCCAGGTCAAACTTCTCCGAGTACATCAGCAGATGTGCCATCGACTGATTGTCGTCAGGATCAGTTCCTCCGATGTCAGTGGAAATTAATACTCGTGGCTTGGATGTTTGCTGTGCGCCGACAGTCAGCGCCAACAGAAATAATAGTAGTGTAGATAGTAGTTTGCCCATTATTGTTATGATTTGTTTTGTGCCGGCAAAGATACGATATAAAACTCAAATATGCGAGAAAAAAGATAATTATTAGTAACTTTGTACCCAACTTTAATATTATCACTAATTATGGGAACGAAGAAAGTCTTTTTGACAGCGATGATGATCGCTATGAGTATGGGGATGAATGCCCAGACAGTTCAGAAACAAGTAGTGGAAGAAGGTGGTACAGGCCCGTTCAAGTCTGAAGTGGTAGGTGATGCCTCCTGTCCTGGATTTACGGTGTATCGCCCGCAGAACCTGAAAGAGGTGGTGGCCAAACAGGGCGCCCTACCTGTCATTGTCTATGCCAATGGTGCCTGTTTCAACAATAATGTGGAGATGCGCCTGCTGCTGAGCGAGGTAGCCTCCTACGGTTATGTGGCAGCGGCCATCGGTCCGTATGACGAGGCAGATGTGATGGCGCAGTGGCGTGGTGTGCTAAAGGCGGCTTATCCTGAGACCAAGGGTGATGTCATCATGGCTAACGGAGAAAAGATTCTGCCGATGACGGCCGAGGAGCGAATGGTACAGCAGGAGGAACAGGCCAAGCAGAGAGAGCTGGCTGCAAAGGCTGCCAAGAAAAATAAGAAGCAGCAGGCTCCTGTCGTTCCACAGTTCAGCACCTATCCCAAGATGCTGCTTGAGGTGCTCGACTGGCTGACGGAACAGAATGCCAAGCAGGGCTCGGAATACTATCATTGCCTCGCCCTCGACCACGTGGCTGCCATGGGACAGTCGTGTGGTGGTGCTCAGGTTTTGGGCATCGCCTACGACCCTCGTATCAAGACCTGTGTGATGCTGAACACGGGTATTGGCGACATGGAGATGATGGGCGCCACGAAGGAGTCGCTGAAAAACCTCCATACCCCGATGTTCTACATGATAGGCGGTCCTGCCGACATTGCCTACGCCAATGCCCAGAAGGACTATGAGCGTATTGCCGACAATATCCCCGTGGTGATGCTCAACTCGAAGGACGGCCACAGTGGCACCTATTACGAGAAGTATGGCGGCAACTATGCCAAGGCCGTAGTCAAGTGGCTCGACTGGCAGTTGAAGGGTCGTGTAGGTCAGTCGGCGCTCTTCCTTGACGATGAGTATCTGAAGATGAAGTTCCCCGAGTGGCAGGGTGTCCGTAAGAATTTTGCGAAATAAAGAGAGCAGGCAAAAGCCTGCTCTTCTTATTATTTCAACAGCTTAATCAGATACGCTGATACAATGTCGGTGGTGCGATAGATGTTCTGGGTGAAGACGTGGTCGAAGTACTCTTGAATGACCAGCTCGCTCTTGGGCCAAATCTGGTGGAAACGCTCGCCGTAGGTGTAAGGCACCACGCGGTCGCCGTTGCCGTGGATGATGAGTGCGGGTCCCTGATACTTCACAGCCGTCTCATAGATAGGCAGGCTGAAGGCTGTGCGGATATATTGGGCGCCGAGTTTTAGGCCGCCCCACATTTCGACGTACTCGCCTGGGTCGAAGGGATCATACTGCTTGCCCATGATATTGCCGCGGATGGCATCGTCGCGCAGCACAGCGGCGGGAGCCATTAGCGCCACTGTCTTGAAGGCAGGCGTTCTTAACTCTTCGCTCAGTTGTCCGGCTGTCATCGCAGCTACTACGCCGCCCTGAGAATGACCCACAATGGCCATCGAACTCACGTATCTCAGGTCACGCACATACGCCACCACTTTCTTGGCATCCTCTATCTCGTTGGGAACGGTCATGTCCTTGAAATCTCCCTCGCTCTCGCCGTGTCCGTTGAAGTCGAAACGGATGCTGGCAATGCCGTGTGCCTGCAGGGTGTCGGCAATGAGTTCAAACATCGGACCGTCCTTCGTGCCGGTAAAACCGTGACAGAAGATGACCATCGGGCATTTCTCGCCCTGCTTCAGTTCGGGTTTCTGGATGAGAGCCTTCAGCCGTCCGTGGTCTCCGTCGATGAATACTACCTCACCTTTTTGTGCTGCCTGATAGGACCCCGTGGTCAACTCCTTTAGGTATTTGTCTACTTTATACGTTAATACCGTTGAGAGTTTCACTTGTCCGTCTGGACCTACGACTACTATTGATGGAATCCACTTTACACCGTAGGCCTTGGCGATGTCCGTCTCCTTGAACTTCTTCAGTTCGCTCACCTGCGGATAGGTGATGCCATACTTCTCGATGGCTTTCTTCCATGCCTCCACGTCAGTGTCCATCGAGATGCCGATGAACTCGATGCCATACTGGCGGTATTTCTCGTACATGCGCACCACCTCAGGCGCATCCTTGCGGCAGTCAGGACACCACGATGCCCAGAAGTCGAGCACCACGGTCTTGCCCTTGGCGAATTTCGAGAACTGAATGGCTTTGCCGTCAGGCGTCTTCATCTTGAAATCTGGTGCTGCCGTTCCTGCCTTCACCAGTTCCGTTGCATACTTGTCGTCAAAGTCCGGCTGTGCGGACTGTGCTTTTGCTACTGTTGCTCCCATCAGGAGCAGTGCAAGTGATATTAGATATGTTTTCATATGTATTTTATTAGATACTCTCCTTCAATATCTCCGTAATATCCTCTTTCGTCAGATCCAGATATCCTGCAGGATAGACGACGGTGGTCTCAGTGATGCCGGGAATCATGTCGGCGGTGGCACCAAGTTCACTGATGGTGAGTGGCAGACCTATTTCCTGCATCCAGTTCTTTAGAGTTTCAAGGCCAGCTTCGGCCAGTTCGCGTTCGGTCTTGCCCTCCGTTGGAATGTCCCAGACGTTGTGGGCAAAGCGGGCAAACTTAGGCAGGCCGTTCTTCATGGCGCGACGATAGTAGGCCATCGAGACGGAGGCCAGCGCATAGCCATGAGGGGCGTGTGTCCAAGCACCCACGCTGTGACCAATCATGTGTACCATCCAGTCCTCCTTCTTGCCCAGTCCGATGAGGGTGTTCAGTGCCCAGGTGGCTGTCCACATGATGTTCGAACGAGCCTCGTAGTCCTGCGGATTCTTCACAGCGATGCGACTGCTGTGGATGACTGAGCGCATCAATCCCTCAGCAAGATAGTCGCTGGTGTTGTCGTCGAAATCAGAGAAGTACTGCTCCATGATGTGGTTCATGATATCGTAGATACCCGCCTTCATCTGATTCTCGGGCACGGTCATTGTGAACTTGGGGTTCAGGATAGAGAACTTAGGCATCAAACGGCTGTCGAACACGTGACCCACCTTGAATGTGTGTTCTGCATCGGTAATCACCGTGCCGGCATTCATCTCCGAGCCTGTACCAGCCATCGTCAGGATGCAAGCCACAGGCAATAGCTTCTGGTCAGCATCGGGCTGTTCCTGCTTCAGCCAGAACTTATCCCAGTAGTCGCCCTCGTAATATACGGAAGCTGCCACTGCCTTCGAGTAGTCGCACACACTGCCACCACCTAGGGCCAGAATCAAATCCACGTTGTTCTCGCGTGCAATCTTCACGCCCTCGTTCAGTTTCTCCAATGTAGGATTGGTCATCACACCCGGATTCTCCACGAAGGTCTTGCCAGCCTCACGCAGGATGGCCACTACCTGGTCGTAGATACCATTACGCTTCACACTGCCGCTGCCGTAGTTGAGCAGCACTACAGGACCGTAGCCCTTTAGCTCGTCCTTGAGGAAGTTCAAAGACTCATCACCAAAATACAGTTTGGTGGGGTTGTAGTAAGAAAAGTTGCCTAACATGGGTTATTTGTTTTAGTTCATAAATTCTTGCCGCAAATATACGAATAAAATCCCAAATGACGAACGAGTGAGAGTAAAAAAACGATTGAGGTTTGCTCAAATCGTTTTTTGCCGAGCGAGGAGGAGTTCGATGCGAGTCAAACTCGCAGTTTCGCCTTTGGAATTTATGTTTTTTCATCCATCGGATAGTGGACGCCCCATTTGCGGCGGAGGCCGTCCATGAGTTGCATGATGTAAAGGGTCTCGGCATGAGGCATCTCGCGCGGCTCTGTCAGACCGTCAAGGAGTGCCTGCCTACAAGCTAGGAATTGGTACTCATAGCCCGTGATTTGCTGGGGCACGTGGATGGTCTCGACATATATACGATTGGGACCGTTTACGGTTATTGTCTGCGGATTGTTGATGTTGTCGATGATGATGTTGCCTTCCGTGCCTGCGATGACACCGATGTTGTCGCCCACGCACTGTGCCGAAGATTGGATATTAGCCAGGATACCGTCCTTTAGGATGATGGTGATGGCATTGGTCAGGTCCATGCCTGTAGTGCTCTTCACGCAATGCCCGTCGATCGTTTCAATATCGCTGTCGCAGAACATCCGCACGAAGTTCAGCGCATAAACGCCGAGATCGAGTAGCGCACCACCACAAAGGTCGGGTCGCATGATGCGTTCCTTATTACCCATCGAATAGCCGAGGGTGGCCGTGACGAGATGGGGAGTACCAATACGACCGTCTGCAATCAGTCCTCTGACGATACCCACAGCAGGTTGGTAGCGCGTCCAGATAGCTTCAGCGAGGAATACATGTTTCTCATGAGCCAGATTGATAATATCCTGCGCCTGTTTCGCATTGGCCATAAACGCTTTCTCTACGAGACAGGGTTTTCCTGCCAGGATGGCCTCACGTGTCACGTCGTAATGGTGGGAGTGTGGTGTGCCGACATATACGAGATCTATGTCCTTATCAGCAATTAACTCGCTGTATGAACCGTATGCCTTCTTGATGTTCCACTTTGCAGCAAAAGCCGCTGCCGTTTCCTGCTTACGTGAGCCTACGGCATTGGCCTCGCAGCTGTCCAATCCGTTTAGGGTGATGGCTGCCTTCTCGGCAATCCATCCCGTTCCAATGATTCCTACTTTCATCATATCATCTTCTTTGCCTGCTCTTGCGCCTCGATGACCTTGTCGCACCACTGGTCGAACTCGGGGTCTTCCACTTGCAGCTCTGGATGCGCGAGGATGTAGTTGATACAGCGTCGGACGCCCTCATCGAAGCGGGTCGTGGCCTGGAAGCCGGGGACGGCACGCTTCAGCTTCGTACAGTCGAAGATGACTGTAGCCGCTTTGTCGCCGATGAGGTTGCCCTCCAGATCATAGTCCCTCGGACAGACGGCGGCCAGGAAGTCGGAGGCGACGTGATAAAGCTTTGGCGTGACGTTCAATGCTTGGCCGACGCACTCGTAAATCTGATCCCACGTCAGACTCTCGTCACTCATAATCTGGAAAGCCTCGCCGATGGTCTTCGGATTGCCCAACAGGCCGATGAAGCCACGTGCGAAGTCCTCGTTCCACGTCAGCGTCCACAGCGATGATCCATCGCCATGCACCAGCACGGGCTTGCCCTCCAGCATACGCTTCAGCACCGGCCAACTGCCTTTCGGTCCGTGGATACTGACGGGTACGCCGCGCTCGCAGTAGGTGTGCGACGGGCGGACGATGGTCACGGGGAAACTGTTCTCGCGGTACTCTCGTATCAGCAGCTCCTCGCAGGCAATCTTATTGCGCGAGTACTGCCAGTAGGGGTTTGCCAGCGCGGTTCCCTCAGTGATATAGGGGCTGCGCACCGGCTTCGCATAGGCTGAGGCCGACGAGATATAGACGTACTGCCGCGTGCGACCGCGGAACAGCCGGATGTCGCGCTCCACCTGCTCCGGCACGAAGCCGATGAACTCGCAGACGGCGTCGAACTGCGCGTCGCCCAAACCGGCGAGCACACTGTTCGTGTCGTCGATGTCGGCAATCACCTGTTTCACACATCCTGGCACCTCTTGCTTGCGCGTGCCTCGGTTCAGCAGCCACAGCTCGTGGCCGCTCTCCGCCAACTGTCGGGTGATGGCACTGCTGATCGTGCCCGTACCACCAATCATAAGAATCTTCATAACAACCGCATATATTTATGAACATGTTGGTTTTATATCATCTTCTTAGTAGAACTTAACGATATCGTCCAAGGGCCTGCGTTCAGGACGGTTAGGCTCTCCAGCCCTGTAGCCCAGTGAGATGACCGCCATAATCGTCTCGTTTTCTGGGATGTCGAAGAGCTTGCTCAGTTCGTCTGCGTCACGCATTCCCATGATGAGTGTGTCGAAACCCATAGCGCGTGCCTTCAGAATCAAGTAGCAGTTGCTCAGACCATTGTCGTAGGCACCCCATCCGTCGCCCACCTCATTCGTCTGATTGCCTTGGAAGAAACCTGACTTGCCCCGTTCAAACGTAGAAACAATCAGAACTGGAGCATCCTTGATGCGATCCTTGTTGGCGCCCACCAAATCTTGAACGGCAGCCACTTTCTCCTCACTGATGGCCACGTAATATTTCGTAGGCTGCTGATTGGCCCATGACGGAGCCTCTTGTGTTGACGTCAGAAGCTCGCGAATCTCAGTTTCAGAAATCTTCTTCGAGGCATCGTAGCTGCGCACACTTCGTCTTGTCGTCAATACTTCGTCGAAAGACACGACATCCTTTGACGCTTCTTTCTTTTCATTACAGCCAGTCATGGCCACCAGTGCTGCGAAAGCACCAAGAATCATTACTTTTTTCATTTTCATATTTGTTTAGTTTTTATTATTGGTAACTTTTATAATTAATCATAAACTTGGGGCAAATATAGCAAAAATTCTCCACTTTTTCGTATATTTGCACCAAGATTTAAGAAGAATTGTGAATAAACAAAACCAACAAAAGCTATAACGATGCCGAAAAGATTTATTGTATGCCTCATGGCAACGATGGGCGTGCTGACCCTATCGGCACAAAGTTCAAATGAAATTGTTGCAGAAGGGGAAGTCCCAGTAAGAGTCGCTGATTCGTATAGCTTTACGGAAGGGCCTGCGGTCGATGCAAGGGGCGACGTCTTCTTCACCGACCAGCCTAACAATAGGATTTACCGTTGGGACTGCGAATCGGGTGAGATTAGTCTATTCACTGATCAGAGCGGTCGTTCTAACGGGATGTACTTCGATGCCCAAGGCCATTTGATAGCTTGCGCAGATATGGACAACCAGCTCTGGTCGTTCGATATGAAAGGTCATTCCGAGATACTGGTAACCGACTATCGCGGAAAAATGCTGAACGGTCCCAACGATGTATGGATCTCGAAGGATGGAGGTTATTATCTGACCGACCCATATTTTAAACGGGACTATTGGACGCGCAACCCTGAGCGCCAGCAGCCTGTGGAAGGCTTGTATTATCTTACGCCTGGAGGCAAACAGTTGGTTATGCTCGACTCAACGCTTAACCAGCCCAACGGTCTTGTTGGAACTCCCGACGGAAAGCATCTGTATGTGGCGGAGGCCAAGGCAGACAGAATTCTGAGATATGACATTCTGCCAGACGGTTCCCTAGCAAACCGCCAGGTGTTTGCCGACATGGGCTCGGACGGGATGACAACTGACGACCGGGGGAACATCTATCTGACAGGTGATGGTGTGACCATATTCGATAAGGATGGCCATAAGATAGCCCACTTCTCCATTCCCGAGGACTGGACAGCCAACGTTTGTTTTGGCGGAAAAGAGCGTAACATTCTGTTTATTACCGCATCAAAATCTGTTTATACCTTGAAAATGCTGGTACATGGGGAATCTGTACTTTGCAATGATTAATACAACAACACATTTACTATTTTATTATGAACAAAAGATATGTTCTTTATGTATTGGCGGCAATAACCTTGCTTTGGCAAAGCGCCTCGTTTGCATTGTGTTCGGCTAAAGAAAATAATGCTGCAAGCCAGTATGAGCAGGCAACGTTAATTCCACAAGCACCCGACTACAACGACGCGACGATGTGGGTGACTGCCGACGGCGACCCCGACGGAACTGGAGCCGACATCTTCTATGTCGTATCGACGTGGGAGGAGGACTGGACGACAGAGGATGGCAGGATATGCCATTATGCCGACGTGTGGAACCCGGTGCACCGCGAGCACATGGGCGATTTGGAAATTAACAAGGTGGCGGCGTATATGTCGCGCGGCAACAGGTTCTTTGCTCCCTACTATCGTCATACGACCATTGAGGCCTGGATGACACAGAACGAGGACACCATCAAGAATCGTACTCGGTTGTCGATGGGTGACGTCTGCGCAGCCTTCGACCACTTTCAGGCGCATCGCGACAAGAGTCGTCCGCTCATCATCGCGGGCTTCAGTCAGGGCGGCCTGGCCGTGGTGGAGCTGCTGAAGCACATCGATGACGAGACCTACAGCCAGTTGGCTGCGGCCTACGTGCTGGGCTATAAGGTGACCAATGCCGACATGGCAGAGTGCAGTCACATCCGTCCTGCCGAGGGTGAGACCGACACGGGCGTCACCATCTGCTACAATACGGTGAAGGATGTGAAGTACGTTATCCCCATCATCTCTGCTTCTGACATCTGCATCAACCCCGTGAACTGGCGGACGGACGCTACTCCTGCCACACTTCACGATACGATTACTGTCACCGTTTCGCCGGAACGCCATGTCCTCGTTGTCAGCGGTTACAGTGGCTCGGAATATGCTGCCTACAAAGGTTTCATCAATGTGGGCGACATCCACAGCTGCGAGCCTTGGCTCTATAGCGAGTGTCTGTCGAAGAACATCAAGGTTCGTGCCAAGGAGTGGCGGAAGCAGCACCAGCCGACTGTCACCCGCATTCAGGAACGCGGCACGTTGCAGGTGGGAACAACGGGCGACTACCGGCCGCTGTCTTTCCGTGAGGATGACGGACGCTACTGGGGCTTCGGCATCGAAGTGGCTGGGGAAATTGCGAAAAGGTTAGGCGTAAGCATTGAGTTTATTCCAACCTCTTGGCCTACGCTGACGGCAGATGTGTTGGTAGAGCCTCAGAAGTTCGACCTCGCCATTGGCGGCATCACCATTACCGATGCCCGCCGCGAGACGATGCTGATGAGCGAGGGCTATCTGGCTAACGGAAAGACCATCCTTTGCCGTGCATCGGAGGCCGACCGCTACCAGTCGTTGGCCGACATCGACAAGCCTGAAGTCCGTGTGATGGTAAATCCCGGTGGACTGAATGAGAAGTTCGCCAACGAGAACCTGACGCATGCCACTATCATCGTCCATCAGAAGAACGAGGAAATCCCGTCGCTCATTGCCGAGGGCAAGGCCGACGTGATGATCACGGAGATAACGGAGGCTCCATATTATGTGCAGACCGACACCCGACTGGCTGCCCCGCTGTTGAACACTCCGTTCAATCATGGTGAGATTGGTGTGCTGATGCGTAAGGGACAGGATGATCTGCTACAGATGGTAAATGCTACCATCCGTCAGATGAAGGTTGATGGCTCTCTCCGGAAACTACATGAAAAGTATGGATTAGTGTATGAGTTGTAAGCGTGCTTCTTCCAGGAACCGCAACTCCGCCTCCAGCATCTCCAGTTTGGGCATAGGACAGCCTGCCTCACGGGCAATCTCCAGAGGACGGGTGTAGAGATAGTATATCTCCATGCGGCGGTGGAAATCCACCAGTCCCGTCTCTATGCCAGCCTGACGGAATTCATCGACCACGGCCTGCATCAGCGCTTCGTCCTTGCAAGAATAGTTGGCCAGATTGATGCTGCCATAACACTGATGATTGACCACACCTGGCTCTGTCTTGGCAGAACAGATAAAGGCCAGTCCGGCAGCCAACTGTACGTCGGGGAACATTTTCTGCACATCCTCCTCTACCCCAACGCAACTTCTTCATCTTCTAATATTTCTCAAAACTTGGGACAAAGGTAGCAATTATTCTTTATTATTTCGTACCTTTGCATATAAATTTGCGAGGACGGGCTGCACCTCGGCAATTAGAGCAAGCTCTATTGCATTCCTTCTTTAATCACTGGCATATTGGCCTCCTTCCACGCGAGAATGCCGCCTTTGAGGTTCACACACTTATAGCCGACATCTGCCAGCTTACTAGCTGCATTAGCAGAACGGCGACCACTACGGCAATAGATGGCGATAGTCTTATCCTTAGACAGCTTTGCCTTGGCCAGCTCCACAAAATCGCTTTGGAACTGATCAATAAGAATGGCTCCCTGAATATGCCCTTCGGCAAACTCATCGGCCTTACGTACGTCGAGTATTACCACATTGGAGTCTGCCATCAATTCAGCAAACTCCTTCACTTCCATGTTCTCAAAGTTCTGCTGGCCACAGGCAGTAGTAAGCCCAAGTGCCGCGAGTAAGCAAGTCAAAATCTTCTTCATATTACTTCATTCAACTATTGTTAAAACTTGGCACAAAGTTACGCATTATTATTCATATTTCGCCTTAAATGACTAAATTTGCAACATTATTTAGAAAAACATGATGAATACGAAGAAACTACAAAGGAACATCTCCAATATAACTAGTAAGTAGCCCCAATGGAACAAGGATATAACAAGGGAGTAGCTCCCATTCATGTTCGGTAGATGTCCGGTACTTGTCCGGTAGATGTTCGGTATTTGACCGAACAAGTACCGAATATATAGCGAGCAAATAGCGGACAAGAATGAGAGGAAAATGGGAGCAATACTGGAGCTAAGGGATGGGTAGGGTGGAGGTTGGTATGAGAAGCGTCGGAGAGGTATATGAGAGGGCTATAGGAATGACAAGAGCTTACATATATCCTCCAGATACTTGCGGTCTGTGTCATCGAATGTGGCTAGGTGTTCACTGTCAATATCCAGTACCGCCACCACCTTGCCATCATGGCTGAACACGGGCACTACGATTTCTGACTTCGACTCGCTGCTACAGGCTATGTGGCCGGGGAATTGTTCAACGTCTGGCACAATGACGGTCTCTGCTCTTTGCCATGCCGTACCACATACACCTTTGCCGTAGGGAATCTGCATACATGCGACAGGGCCTTGGAATGGGCCAAGCACTAATTTGTCGCCAACCACACGATAGAACCCTGTCCACCAGAATCCCATCGTCTGATGAATGGCCGCAGCCACATTGCTCATAACGGCTATCATGTCCTTCTCGCCGTCAATGAGTGATGCAATCTGGCTGACCAGTAACTTATATTGTTCTTCTTTCATAGTAACGCTATTCGTAGTGTCTGATTTTGACTTATTTCCTAAATAATCTCAATTTCAGGCACAAAGGTAGCAATAATTCTACATTTATTTGTATCTTTGCCAATAAATATGCGAGCACGGGCTGCACCTCAGCATAGAGCAAGCTCTCTGCATTCGGTTTGCACCGTCCTTGCCACCCAGATTTAATATGTTTTGTGAATATAGACATTAAGCTACTAAACCAATACTGTTATGAGTAAGATTCTGATTTTACAAGGCTCTCCAAGAGCCAATGGTAACACCGCATGGATGGCGGAAGAGTATAAGAAAGCTGCTGAGGCAGCAGGTCATGAGGTGACACTGGTAAATGTGTCGCGTAAGAAGATTGCAGGTTGCTTGGCTTGCGAGTATTGTCACAATAAGGGCAACGGAGCCTGCATCCAGAAGGACGATATGCAGGAACTCTATCCGTTGATGAACGAAGCAGAGGTGCTGGTGTTGGCTGCGCCCATCTACTACTTCACCCTCTGTGCCCAGATTCAGGCTCCTATCCAGCGCATGTATTGTGTCAACAAACCCGCCAACGTCAAGAAGATGGCATTGCTGATGTCATCCTACTCTCCTGCTGTCTATGACGGAGCCACTGCTGAGTTCCGCGACATCTGCAACTACTGGGAGGTTGAAAACATGGGCTTTGTCTCTGCCAAGATTGACGAACAGAAGACAGAGGAGACCAAGCAGAAAGTGATTGCATTGGCAGGGAAAGTATAAAAATGAAAATCGATCATATATCAAAAACAGAGACTCATAAAGTGTCGAAGTTCATGATCTATGACAGAATGGCGAGGAAAGGCTCTTCTGCCTACTCTCCGAAATCCCATTCTGCCCCGCATTTTGAAGGCCATTATGTCGAGGGACTGGAAGAATGGGCCAACCATTACTGCTTCAACAAGAAGGAAGACGGGACTTACGAGGCCGAACTTGACGAAGCTTGGGACGAGGGCAGTCACTACGGAGGAGGAACCATCAATGTGGCTATCCCCAAGGAATGGTTCGACCTCTCCTACGACGAATTCCTTGAACGTGTCATCACCCTTGCCGCTGCGCAACACTATGGCTTTACCCCTGATGACCTGAAAGAGAAGAAAGGTCTGAAGGAATTCTTTGGGTTTCTTTGAAGCTATCCATCAAGAAAGTGTGAACCAAATAGGTGATTTTGGTAGGCCTTGTTCACGTCATAGGTGTGTAAACTCGAACCTTTATTTGTTATATCCGCACTCGGGGTTTTCGTACATCGTGATGGGAATGCGGAACTGCATCATCTCGTCGAGGTTGTCGCACGACTGTCCCGTCTGTTGCAGGCGCAACAGGTGGTAGGCACCATATAGCAGACCAGCGTCTTCGACGAAGTCAAAGTTACGAAAAATCTGCTATTATTACGAAAAGTCCTTGTAAAATTGTATAAAACGGGAAAAAATGTTACCTTTGCACTTGAATCCAATAAACATACGTCAGACACATGAGAATGCGCCTCCTTGGAATGCTTATTGCCATCCTCCTCTGCCACACTGCCAGTCTTTGTGCACAGGATGAGGCTATTGAGCATTTTGGGGATCATTATGTCATCCATATAGACCGATTGAACCCTGACCCGGAGATGACCCTGATGGATGTGCTTCATCTCTGTCCAGAGATGCTGTCGACAGACGGTAACGATATCACGGCCAACTACGTTGTGACTATCGGGAATATTGACCTGTTAACTGATTGGGAGGGTATTTTGGAGCAAATCAAGGCATGCGAACTGAGTACTGTCGATATCTATAACTACCCTGCAGTATCACAAGGCTCCGATGCTATTGACGGTGTGATCGATCTCAACTTCAAGGATCCCGAAAGTACACATGGCAAGGCTGCCATAGTAGGTTCCACCAACGCCAACGGTAAACTGTTTGCGGATGTGAACACCAAGGTCAAGAATGTCAGCATTCGCGCCTATGCCCTCGCTCACATGAAATACGGCAAGGCATACACCACAGACGATTACACGACGACGATGCGTAGTGGAGCGGATAACCTTTATCTGAATGTCAGTTGGGACATCTCCGAGCGTGACAATCTGAACTTCAACCTTGTGCAGGGCTTTTCGGACGAGAAGATACGGGCATACGGCAATCCCCCTCAGGAGGCCGTCAACCGTCAGCGATGGGTGAACTCGAATATCTGCTATACCCGTACACTCAACGACCAGGATGCCTATCTGGCGATAGAGAGTTATCTCCACTACATCAGCACGTCGATTACCGATATTGACCAGCACTTCGTCATCCCCACGCTGAATGTCGAGGTAGGTTTTCCGCTCTTCCACCAGAAAATGAACGTCATTGCAGGGTGGGAGGCAGACTACCTTAATCAATGGAATAAGGGACTCAGCAGGGACCAGGTGCTGAACAACGACTTCTACGCACAGTTGGACTATAAGAACGGGCCGTGGCTCTTCACGATAGGCGACCGTTTCCGGATTGTAAACTACTGGGACCGTTTCTACATCAGTGAGGATAATACCCTATGGTCATACCACCGTAGTAACCATGCCTGGTTTACCAGTGCTGGGTGGCATAAGAACGGACATTTCATTCAGGGAGTCTTCAGCCGTGACTATCTCCTTCCTGTAATCAACGACTTCTTCGACGACCTCAACCCTGCACGTAGGATGTATAATACGGACTACAAGACAAATCTCTATTATACGGGCGAACTGCGTTATACCTACCAGCGCAAGGATTTTGTTGCGACGGGCAGTCTCACTCATATCTGGGAGAACGATACTCCTACGGGCGACAAACGAATGACGGGTGTCAAGGCTGCCGCCACATGGCATAAGGGCATTCTGCGCTTGACGATGGGGGCTGACTTCTATCATGACTATGAAGAGGATGCCGGGCAGGATAATTACTACCACCTGAAACTGGCACCTACCCTCCTGTTGGGTGGCGGTTTCCGTCTCTCGTCCGTGTTGATCTACAGCAGCAGGCACCCTCATACCGATGAGCACCCTCACCTTTATGCTTCTGTTAAGGTCAACAAGAATATTGGGAAACACTGCAACGTCTTTGCCGATTTCCATGACATTGCAGGACAGCCTACAGGCACCCTTGACCAATTGGCTGGCTCTTACAAAAGTCGGGCACTGACATTGGGGGCTACTTTCTATTTTGGGAAATAAGGAAAAAGCTCAAGAAATTCTTGGCTTTTTGCGTGTTTATTGGTAATTTTGCACCCAAAATATAAAAAATACAAGAAATGGCAGAAAAGAAATTCAAGAGAACGACCGTGACATCAGCGTTGCCTTATGCCAATGGTGGTGTGCATATCGGTCATTTGGCAGGCGTATATGTGCCGGCAGACATCTACGTAAGATATCTGAGACTGAAGAAAGAGGAGGTCCTGTTTATCGGTGGCTCTGACGAGCATGGCGTGCCCATCACGGTACGTGCCCGTAAGGAGGGCATCACCCCGCAGGATGTGGTAGACCGTTATCACAAGATGATCAAGGACTCTTTCAAAGAGTTCGGTATCTCATTCGATATCTATAGTCGTACCACCAGTGACACCCACCACAAGTTTGCTGCCGAGTGGTTTAAGAAACTCTACGACGAGGGTAAACTGACTGAGGAGACTACTGAGCAGCTCTACGATGAGGAGGCCAAGCAGTTTCTGGCTGACCGCTATGTAACTGGTGAATGCCCACACTGCCACAATGAGGGTGCCTACGGCGATCAGTGTGAGAAGTGTGGACGTGACCTGAGTCCTACGGAACTCATCAATCCAAAGTCGACCATCTCTGGTTCTACTCCTGTACTGAAGAAGACCAAGAACTGGTATCTGCCTTTGAACGAGTATCAGGACTGGTTGAAGCAGTGGATTCTGGAGGAGCACAAAGAGTGGCGCCCCAACGTATATGGACAGTGTAAGAGCTGGTTGGATATGGACTTACAGCCACGTGCAATGACTCGTGATTTGGATTGGGGTATCCCTGTACCTGTAAAGGATGCAGAAGGAAAAGTACTCTATGTTTGGTTTGATGCACCTATCGGCTATGTATCAAACACCAAGGAGCTTTGCGAGAAGGAGCCCGAGAAGTGGGGCAACTGGGAGAAGTGGTGGCAGGATGAGGATACTCGTCTGGTTCACTTCATTGGTAAGGACAACATCGTGTTCCACTGTATCATCTTCCCTGTAATGATGAAGGCTCACGGCAAGTATATCATGCCGGACAACGTGCCCGCCAACGAGTTCCTGAACTTAGAGAACGACAAAATTTCGACCTCTCGTAACTGGGCTGTATGGCTCCACGAGTATCTGATAGATATGCCTGGCAAGCAGGATGTATTGCGCTATGTGCTCACAGCCAATGCTCCTGAGACCAAAGACAACAACTTCACTTGGAAGGATTTTCAAGATCGCAATAACAACGAGTTAGTTGCTGTCTATGGTAACTTCGTGAACCGTGCTTTACAACTCACCAAGAAGTATTGGAATGGTGTTGTTCCTGCCTGTGGCGAGTTGCTTGACGTTGACAAGCAAGCGCTGGAGGAGTTCAAGGACGTGAAGCAGAAGGTGGAAGCATTGCTCGACCAGTTTAAGTTCCGTGATGCTCAGTTTGAGGCGATGAACCTCGCACGTATCGGTAATCGCTACATCACAGAGTGTGAGCCTTGGAAGGTTTGGAAAGAAGATCCGAAGCGCTGCGAGACGATTCTGAATATCTGTCTGCAACTCACCGCCAACCTCGCCATCGCCTTTGAACCGTTCCTGCCGTTCTCCAGCAAGAAACTGCGTGAGATGCTTAACCTCGAGTCGTTCGAGTGGGAGCAGTTGGGTAGTACAGACCTGCTAAAGGCTGGTCACCAGTTGGGTGAACCCGCTCTGCTGTTCGAGAAAATTGAGGATGAGACTATCCAGAAACAGCTTGATAAGTTGGAGGCAACGAAGAAAGCCAATGAGGCTGCCACCTACAAAGCAGCTCCTATCAAGGATACCGTCAGTTTCGAGGAGTTTGAGAAGCTCGACATCCGTGTAGGTCTTATCAAGGCTTGCGAGAAGGTGAAAAAGTCGAAGAAACTCTTGCAGTTCACTATTGACGACGGAACAGGAACCGACCGTACCATCCTCAGTGGTATTGCTGCCTTCTACGAAGACCCTTCTGTTTTGGTTGGTAAGCGTATCCTATTCGTCGCTAACTTCGCTCCTCGTCAGATGATGGGTATTGAGAGTCAGGGTATGATTCTCTCTGCCGTCGACTTTGACGAGAGCCTCAGCGTGGTAACTACAACGAAAGATGTGAAACCAGGAAGCCAAGTAGGTTAAAGGTTAAAGAGATGCAGGCGATTATCTTGGCGGCAGGAATGGGTCGCAGACTTGGAGAATATACGAAGGGCAATACCAAGTGTATGGTGCCGATGAATGGCGTACGACTCATTGATCGTGTACTGGGTCAATTGTCGAAACTGCAACTCCAGCGTGTCATCATCGTGGTAGGCTATAAGGGCAAGGAACTGCAGGATTATGTTACCTCGCAGTATGGCCAACAGTTAACAGCCAATTGCCAACTGCTATTTGCCGAGAATCCCATCTATGACAAGACCAACAACATCTATTCGTTGTCTATTGTCAAGGACAAGCTGCAAGAGGATGACACACTGCTCATTGAGAGCGACCTCATCGTCAGCGACCGTTTGTTTGAGATGATTGTCGACAACCCGTATCCTAATCTCGCCCTTGTTGCCAAATACGAGACGTGGATGGACGGAACGATGGTGCGTCTGGACGACGAGCAGAACATCGTTAACTTCATCTCGAAGGATGCCTTCGACTATAACGATGTCAACTCTTATTACAAGACGGTCAATATCTATAAGCTGAGCAGAGAATTCTCTGCACATAAGTATGTGCCCTTCCTCGATGCTTATACCAAGGCGGTAGGCAACAACGAATATTATGAGAATGTGCTGCGTATCATCTCGCTGCTTAACAATCACGACATGAAGGCATTGCCTATCGGCAATGAGAAGTGGTACGAGATTGACGATAAGCAGGATTTGGATATTGCTGAGGCTCTGTTTGCCGACGAGAAAGACGTGCTGCGTAAGTACTACGGACGCTATGGCGGCTTCTGGCGGTTCCCCCAGATGCTCGATTTCTGCTACTTGGTGAATCCATATTTCCCCAGTCGCCGGATGAAGGACGAATTGCGTGCCAATTTTGACACCCTGCTCACCGAATATCCCTCAGGAATGAAGGTCAATACCCTCATAGCCAGTAAGTGTTTTGGTGTGAGCGAGGATTATATCGTACCAGGTAACGGTGCAGCAGAACTTATCAAGGTGTTGATGGAAGAGTTGCAAGGCAAGATTGGATTTACCCGTCCGACATTCGAAGAATATCCAAATCGATATGACAAGGATCAGCAAGTGACCTTCGTGCCGCAAAACAAGGACTATCGTTATACGGCAGACGATTTAATGGCGTTCTTTGGCGATAAGGACATCAAGCAAATGATGGTCATCAACCCAGACAACCCCTCGGGCAATTTCATTCCCAAAAAAGATGTCTTGTGCTTGGCACAATGGTGCGAAGACAAAGGCATCCGTCTAGTGATCGATGAGTCGTTCGTGGACTTTAGCGAGGACTACGCTACTAATTCGTTGTTGAGCGACGATACGCTGGAGGCCTATCCCCACATGGCTGTGATGAAGAGCATCTCAAAGAGCTATGGTGTTCCAGGCTTGCGTCTGGGCATCCTCTGTTCTGCCGACAAGGAACTTATTGCGCGCATTAAGAAAGAGGTGAGCATCTGGAACCTCAACTCGTTTGCCGAGTTCTTCATGCAGATATACAACAAACACGAGAAGGACTACCAGCGAGCCTGTGCAAAGTTTGTTGCCGAACGTGCAGACTTCTATGAGAAACTAAAACAGATACCTTTCTTCCACGTGATGCCCTCACAGGCGAACTATTTCCTTTGTGAAGTACTGCCACCCTTCAAGGCTAGCGAAATCGTCATCTACATGCTCAAGCAGCACGACATCCTGACACGTGACTGTAGTCTGAAGCCAGGCCTCGACCCCAGCAAACAATACATGCGCATTGCCGTTCGTGACCATGAGGACAATACACGATTGGTAGAAGGCTTAAAAGAACTCTCAAAATGAAGCTTTGCATCTGTGGAGGAGGAAACCTAGGTCATGTCGTGGCTGGTTTTGTAGCTGCTCAGTGTAAGTATGAGGTGTGTCTGCTGACACGCCAGCCTGAGCGCTGGAGCCAGGAATTGACAATTGAAGCACCAGACTCTACATACAAAGGCCAATTAAATGGTGTGCTTGCTGATGCTTGTCAGGCTGTTTCGGATGCCGACATCGTATTGCTGTGTCTGCCAGGCTACGGCATCCGTGATACTCTCCTGCAAATTAAGGATTATCTGAGACCTGATGCTGCCGTAGGAACGGTGGTCAGCAGTACAGGTTTCTTCTTCCAGGCAATGGATGTACTTTCAACAAAGCAAACGCTGTTTGGTTTTCAACGAGTACCTTTTATATCTCGTGTCATCGAATATGGTCATCGTGCCCGACTGATGGGGTATAAGGAGAGCCTTGAACTCGCAATCGAACGTTGTGCTCATCCTGAAGTTTTGCGCGACACCTTGTCCGATATACTGCGCACGCCCATTCGCTTGTTAAGTAGCCATTACGAGGTTAGTCTCTCGAACAGCAATCCGCTACTGCATCCCTCACGTCTATACTCCCTGTGGAAAAACTGGCATCCAGGGCTCGTATACGATCGCATTCCTATGTTCTATGAGGAATGGACGGAAGAAGCCGCTGAACTTTATATCGCGATGGATAACGAACTCCAAACACTACTTGAACAGTTGCCTGTCCACAAGGGCAGCATCGCCACAGTCCTTGATTATTACGAGAGTACTGACGCTTCATCGCTGGCTCGTAAACTGCGTAGTATCGAGGCTTTCAAAGGCATCGCATCGCCTATGAAAGCTGTAGCTGGTGGTTTCATTCCCGACTTCTACAGTCGATATTTCACAGAAGATTTTCCTTATGGCCTCGCCTTCGTCTATCGTCTCACCCATGAGAAAGGCATTCCCTCGCCCACCATCGACAAGATTTATGAATGGGGAATGCGGATGATTCGTTAGGAAAGACAGAGAATTATTTCCAATACGCTTCAAACTTGTGCGTAGTACGCTGGTCTTCCGGCGGTAGTTTCATGTAGTCGCCATACGTGCGGTACAGATAGTCGTCATAGCCAATCATCGCCTTATAGACGCGGTTCTCGAATTTCATGTCCATCGTCTTCTTCATGGCTGCAGCAGGGAAACAAGCTTTGAGGGATAATGGTCCTGCCTCTGTCATGTTGCACACCGTACCTGTGGGCTTTTTCTTGACAATCAGGTATTCTATTATCTTATCAATCATGCCGACGGAGATAGGCAGATGACGATAGCACAAGTATGCCAGACGAGACTTCAACGGATTCGACTGGGAAATCTTGCAACGGCGTATCTTATACAATAGTTTCTTCTGGCGAAAGATGCGCTCAAGCTCCTTCTGGTCTTTCGTCACATAATCGACGGGGAAAATGTCGATATATACTCCAATCTCATAACCCTCCGTCTCTTTCTCCATCATCTTCGTGCGCAGGTCCACCACTTTCGCGAAGGTATAATAATAGTGTTCTTCCTTTTTCGGGTCAAGCACTCGATAGCGTCCCTCATGATCCTTGTATGTCCTAAGGAAACGCTCATAGTCCTCACGCATCATATAGATGTCGATATCGTCGTCCCAGGGAATATAGCCCTGATGGCGCACGGCACCAATGAGAGTACCGCTACTCAACGAATAGCGAAGGCCCTGTTCCTCACAAAAACGATGTACATCATCCAGAATCCCCATCTGGATTTCCCTCAACTCCTTAATATCCGTAATCTGCCTCATAACTATGAACTCTTAACTACTCCACCATTCTCCACACCCGAATGCCAGTATGCTTCGGCTGTTTCTTCTCATACTCATAGAACGTCTCCTTGCTCATCAGTACCTTCTTATAGAGGCTCGACGCATGCATCAGATGCAGGCTGCCGTCTTTCCAGAAAGCAATGGCAATATGTCTTGTGTCCAGTCCGTCCTGATCTGTCAACATCGCCACGATATCGCCGTCACGAATCTGTCCCAATGGGGTTGACTGATGGAATTTAAGGTCTTCCTTGGCGATGTAGGCATATTGTTTACCGTTGGTCTCCTCTTCATAACGCTTGATGACGGGTACGAATTCGGGATGATTCTTCAGCTGTTTGTATAGGTTGGGGTGCTTCGACATATAGTCGATATGGACGGTCTGTACGGCATCAAAAGGAAAGTCTTGTGGGTCCAGTTTCCCGATTTCCTTCACAAGTCCCAGCTTCACATTGTCGTCGCCCCACCAGGTGAAGTAATGCAGGCGTGAGGTATAGTCCGTCATCTTGCCATCGCGGTAGCGTATCTTCGAGAGGTTCTGACAATAGTCCTTGAACGTCCGTGCATCCTGCAGGTCACAAAGTGAGAGAGCCAGCACAGTCTCCACGAACGTTGTACAGTCGAGTCCGTGCAGGTTGATAATCAGATGCTCCTTGTTGCCATTCTCCAGCGTAGATCCTACATAAGGCAGTCCTAAAAATTTCTTTCCGAAATACATCATTCGGTTCTCCTTGCCTCGTTTTGTCTTCGCCTCAGTCAGCAGTCTCACCACCAGCGCACTGTCCTCCTTGGTGTACTCTACGTCCTTTAGGTCTTCCTCCGTCTCAGCTTCCGCCTCCGTTTTTGCAGGATTAGCAGCACCCTGAGCCCCACAGCCAACAGCTAACAGCCAACAATTAACAGCTAATATCCAGAATCTCATATTCACATTCTTTCTTATAATCTCTGCAAAGATAGTGTAAAATTTCGATTAAACGAAGAGAAAGAAATAGCACTTAACACTTTGAAAGTTTTTTTTGAACGTGGTCACAAATCACAAATCACAGTTTATGAAAATAGAAACACAGATGAAAGTTGACGTATATTTACATTTATTATATATATTATATTATAATATATATAATAAAAAATGCTTCTAACCTCGAGTTTCCAAATCAAAAAACTGTGATCTGTGACTGTGACTGCCCATTAGCACCTGTTTGACAATGTATGAAATATCTTAACAGATTCAGAGCATTTCGCCTTAGCCCAAAAACAAACAAAATAGCGCTATACTAGAAAATTTTTGCTACCATACTAGGAAAAAATTGCTACCATACTAGGAAAATATTTTTTCCTTTAATACTCCTAAAAACGCGCTTCCCAACGCTTCTTTCACGAATCACGAAATTACTTTACAAAACCATCAAAGGCATATCACTGAGAGAGAAAAGGCATATCGCTGGGAGAGCCACAAAAATAGCAATTTATTTCTGATACCACAAACAAATCGGGCAGGAATTGGAGTTCCTGCCCGATTGATTAATACAAAGCTTTTGGAAAGATATTTTCCTATAAATGCTCTTTATAACTTCATCAAGTAACAATATGGATAGGTTGTATATGCTCCAACATAGCCGTCATAGCCACCAGAGGTATAACCAATGCGCAAAGCATAGAATTCATAGTCTTTATATACTGCAGAGAACTCGAAATAGACACCATCCTCTTCCTCGCTCAGTTTACAAGTGGCAGAAGGCAATGATTCCGGCTTTATGCGATAAATGCTTGATCCATCGGTCATCATAGCCATCGTACATAGGTCGTAAGTTACACCTCCCTTGACGTAGGTAGCACCCGTAGGACCAAAGTTGGCGATGGTAAACGACTCGTTAGCAGCGTCCACCGTTATAGGAACGACAAACGGATCCGAGGCGCTGGAATATTTACTCTTCCAATTTAATGTACCCTCTGTCTCGCTGGTAGTCTCCAAATTGACAACAACATATTTCCAGCCACTACTATAGTAAACCAAATAGTAATCGCCCTGGATGTCGTTCACGAAGTCGAATTGAGAGATGGTCACTGTCTTTGACACAGGTCCAGAAGTAAGGGTTACCGTTCCCTCACGTCTCCAGCCTGTCTCATTAGCAGTAACAGAACATGTAAGCTCATTCTTGCTGGCATTCCATGTGGCAGTGATCCATTCATCATTGCTCTTTACAGTGACAGGTCTAGAGTGAGCGACAGTGACTGTAAATGTCTCTGCATCATCATTCTTTGTCTTCAGCACTTCCTTTTCGGGCGAGAGCAGGAGACCATCTTGAACGATAGTAATCTCATCCGAGTAATCGCCCATAGTAACCTTGATAGAGCCTTCACGGGGGTCAGCATCATTGTTGTCCTCTGCAGTAATCTCAATCTGGTTGGTCTCTTCGTTGAAAGTTGCGGTAAGCCAGTCAGCCTGACTCTCTACCGTCACTTTCAGATTGTGAATAACATCAATGTCAAGGGATGCCTGATAGTCACCAATCTCATAGTACAGCGAAGGAATGCCATAGATACTACCCTTCTGGGTAGCGGTCACCTCAGCCTCTGTGCCTCCAGAAACGAGTTTAATCAGAGCAGATCGACCCTCTAACGTAATGTTCGGATTTGCTGTCACAACGACCTTATTACCCTGTACAGTCAAGGTAAGCCAGTTTGCATCGGTAGTAGCAGCAACGGTACTATTGGCATTTACTACGATACTTCCATTACCACCCTCAGCCTCAAACATCACTTCAGCCTTTTGTACTTCCAGTTTAGGAATAGGCTGATAGCTTGCATCGTCGCTGCTGCAGGACGTGAAAGAGATCACGCCTGTCAGCAATGCGATAAAACTAAATATTCTTTTCATAATCTATTCTTATTTTTTTTCGAATACAGGATTCGTGAAGTAATCATAATAGCCTAGCAAACCTGAAATAGATTCTGTTTGGCTTACGCAGAAAGCCAACTGATCAATAGTATAGCTGCTGTATTTTCCGCCCAGTACCAGCGCGACACCACCATCAGCGGTCAATGTCGGGATGAGATAGCCGGTGTAAGCTGTACTTGTACTTGTCCAAGTGCCAGATGCTTCGTTCATAAATACTAGCCAGTTGTAGTAGCCTCTGGTGCTAAGCATACCCAGGAACTGACCTGACTGCATTTCAAAGCGAGACTCAGTCTCATTCCATGTCATCTGGATGTTCTGTGGCCATGTGCCGTTGTAGACGTAAGAGATAACCAAAGAGTATGTGCCGTCACTATTCTTCGACAGCGTCGACTCGTATGCAACATCCGCATTTTCAGAATCCCTACCCTTCAGGGTGTATGAGCCAACCAAGTCGCCCACCTCAATCTGGGTCACACTGATGATTGCCTTCTCACCATTGGCTTCAACAACGATATCGGCAGTACGGGGCTTGCCAGTGGTGTTTGCTGCTATATGAATGGTCACATTCTTGCCTTCGGTAGTGACTGTAATCCAATCGGCAGTCGGAGTGTATGTAAACTTGTCGGCAAGATTGAATGTATACTTCATCTCAGCAGCAGCATTGCTTGTCGAGATTGCCGTACCAATGTTGTTCGTTACAATCGAGGGAAGCAGCAAACCGGTAAAGACTACGCTATTATCTTCCTGAGCAATAAAGGTTCCTTCATTCTCATCATATTTGAAGACACGGACCTCTTTTCCGCCAATATTAACTGGTGCATAGAGCGAGAAGCCGTCCTTGTCAAAGCAGAACGGAGCCTCAATAGACTCGAAAGTTTCTTCATCATCACCGACATTCTCACCACCTTCCTCAACTACTACCAGAGGCTCGATGGATACGTGTCTGTCGTCAGCAGCAATGTTAAGCATATATTCTTTTCCGTCGATATTCGCCATAGCCTTGTCGAAAACCAGATTCTCTACGAACTCAGAAAGTTCCAACTGATAATCCACAATAGTCTCTGAGATACGGTGCATATAAAGGATATTACCAGAACGGTTACCCTTCAGTGTGATGGTGTTCTCGTCCTCGCTGATATTCATGATGATGAAGATAAAGTCACCACCGTATGCCTCATAGCCACCTGCTCCAGTACCACTATGTGGTGTAGAGAAGAGATGAATAAGGTCATTATAAGTATCAAAAACAATGACAGGACCGTCTTCATTGTCAAGCGTATATGCCGTTGTCTCTGTGCTTGTCGGATCACCGGAAATTGCCTCTTCAGCACATACCGTGACGTTATTATTGTCAAACTTCATGGTATATGAATATCCTCCATATTTCTGGGTGCGATCAGGGAAGAAATCCAATACCCAGCCATACTCAGCACTTGTCAATACCCTTTTGGCATTATCCAAATACTCTTTTGAACGGAGAGACGCTGATTTATCAAAGATATCTTCCTGATCCTTCAGACATGATGTCATCAGCAATGCCGGCAACATCAAGAGCAAATATGCAAATAGTTTCTTCTTCATATATGTTCCTCCTTATTTAATTGTTTCGACTGTCCCACCATTAAGTGTCAGGTCCATCAAGTCGACTTTACCCGTTACGACATTAGACTGACGGCGAAGGACGCAATCACGAAGTTTATCAATATCGATATTCCATACAGAATACATATACTCTCGGACAATATCGAGTTTCTGTTCAATGAGCACACGACCTGTCTGTGTCTGGTCAGGATCATCCTCCCACATAGTATCTGCGGCCTCCATCATGGCTTTCCACCAAGCAGCATCATGAGTAACATATACGGAAACCATCTCCGCAAAGTCCTCATTCGTGTTGGTCTGGGCGTATGCAGTGATAAAGCCACGCTTCAAGTATTGACTTCTATATGGTTCAGAGAACTGGCTGTCGCTCACATACGAACTTGGAGTCACCTGGCGGAAAGACTTCGGATAGTCTTTCGTCTGGTTCAAGATGTGTGTGAACTCGTGATGGATTGTCTTGATGTAATAGTGGTTCAGACCTTCTTCTATGGTATAGGAAGGATCGTATGTCCCGTCAAGCACTCCGTCTAAGAAGTTAATGCCGGCCAGGATAATTTTCTTACCACCCTCAGCAGTACCTAAGATGATGGATCCGTTGTTCTGATACTCCCATACTCCGTGAAGATAGAACATCTTGGGGAAATAAGAACGGGTGAAGTCAATATCCACAACCTCATTATAGGTCTCAATACACAGATACTTCACGAGGTGCGCCATCTTGATAGAACCTTCTATTTTTGCAGGCACCGTGTAGTAATCATAATCACTCTCGATCTCCTCATAACGGTACTTGAAGTCAATGTTATAAGGATTACGGAAGTTCTCTTCCAGCCACAAGTCAAACTGGTTCTTCTCATAACTGTCGACGGTGATGACACTTGTAGAATCAAGGTCGTCCTCACTGCAGGAGGTCAATGTCAGCGACAACAGTACCAGCGGTAATAAATAAATATATTTTTTCATATCTCTTACTCTCTAATATAGGTATCAATTTCTGATTCACTTGGAGTGCTTTCCTCCCTTGGGTTAGGCTCATAACCAGCACTGATGACATCCTGAGGAATCTGGATGGCACGGCGCAAGTCGTTAACAGTCAGCCAGTCAGTAAACTCCACGGGAAGACCACTGGCATTAATCGTACGGCGAGGAATCTCAATGCCCCAGCGCTTAATGTCAAACCAGCGCTTACCCTCATGCAGAGTCTCATAACGGCGCATGGCAAGGACTAACTGAATCATGCTCTCTTGTACAGAACCCTCCTCGTCGATAGCGAACTTCGGATTGAGGTGCTTCTTCATTGTCGACTCAACACTTGCCTTAGGTGTACCGTCCTTATCGTCATAAGCATAGGCCATACTATTCATAAATGCCTGCACTCTTTCCGCATTGACGACCAAGCCCCTATAGGCTGGTTTTGCGACATTACGCATCCAAAGGGTCATGTCCTCACTTGCCTTATCATAATTTTTCAGCATGATATAAGCCTCGGCCCGGTCCAGCAACACTTCGTCACCAGTAAAGGCGTTATATACGGTATGGCTATAGCCGTTACCCAAATTGTCCGTATACTCGAACAAAAATGGCAAACGCCACTGTGACCAGTAGTTACGGCTGGTATAACGCTTCGGTGGGAAAGCGAGGGTGCTATAGTTTCCACCCCAGTATTTGGCAATGGCACCGACTGTCTCGTTTGTACCGATATATGAGTTATGTGAATAACCTTTACCCGTACTCCATCCTCCGAAATACAGAGGCTGGCTTGAGTAGGATGTCAACAGCAGCAGATTGCAGTTAAGTGTCGGCTCGATGACGTGCAAGGCTGTAGGATCCTGTTGGTAGGTAACACCGTCAGGCATCGTGGCAAGCACCTCCCAGTCACGCAACATGGTGGAAGGATTCGTTCCTAACACTTTATTGGCACACTCAATTGCCTTGTCATATTTCTCATAATAGAGATAGAAACGGGTAGCAAAGGCATAAGCAGCATTCCTGTTGAAATGATACTTGGGAACCTCATAATAACTGTCACCGACATTAGGCAAAGCTATCTCCAAGTCTTCTTCAATGTGTTTATAGTTCTCGTGAACGGTCTCACGCTGATACTTAGGATTCAGTTCCTTTTCAGATTCCGTGACGTAAGATATGCCCTTGGCATTAGGATCGTTGGCATCATAATGGAAGGCAAAGAGATTCACCAACATGAAGTGTGCGTATGCACGGCACAGCAGAGCCTCTGCCTGAAGTTCACGGAGTGTCTGTGTGGTTGCGCCACCCATTCCCTCAATACCTTCCAAGGCAAGGTTGGCAGTCTCAATACACTGATAGAGATCCATCCAGTAACGTCGTGGGTCTTGGTTGTTTGACTCCGTGATATCCACCCAGCCATAGCATTCGTCTGTGAAACGGGTTTTGTAGGATGCGTTAGAAAGGATTTCATCCACATTATCCGATGCATATTCCGTAAATGCCATGTGGTCATGGGTTGGATATGCTGCCACCAGCAATTTCTGTATTTTCTCCTCCGTATTTGCCTCGGTACGGTTATCGGGCAACTTGTCAAGGAAGTCGCTGCACGATACAAGTCCCATGCTCAAGGCAATGATGGATAATCCAATATATTTCTTCATAATCATTATTTCTTTATTTCCTTTATACTATTTACCTTATTAGAGTCCAAGACGAAGTGTCAGTGTATACTGCTTAGGCATAGGAACAGCGACACCACCAGTATTGTAGAACTCAGGATCCTGACCATTCAGTTTCTTGTCGGCATAAATCAGGAAGAGGTTGGTAGCCTGCAGTTTCAGAGAGAGACTGTTGAGTTTCAGTGCTGAAATCCAGTTCTTCGGGAAGTCATAGCCCAAAGAAATCTCCTTCATGCGGATGAAGTCACCCTTGGCAATACGCTCTGTAGAGTAGTTGTAAGCATTATAGGCATATGCCAAGTCAGAGTCGTTCTTGTTTTGACGCTGTGAGGCGATGACAGGAATAGTAGTCTTCAACTCATCACCAGGAACCATCCAGCGGTTGGCAAACTCCTTCGGCATAGCGTTTAGGTCGTTGTACTCGCTCTTGAAGACGGGATCCAGACGAACCACGTTGCCAAAACTATAGGTCACAAACAAGTTCAGAGTGAAGTTCTTGTACTTGAATACGTTACCGAAAGAACCTACGTCAGTAGGATCAACACTTCCGCTGTACTCCAGGAAGCCCATTTTCTCTTTGTCACGGGTCTGGAAATAGATACCTGTTGTCGTAACCTCACCATTCTGATCGAGGAAGGTAGGAATACCCTCGTTGTTCAGACCCCTGAAGGGGATGGAGAACAGTGAGCGGACAGGATAGCCCTCGAGGGCGAAACCAGTTCCGGAAACCAGGTCGATGACACGCTGTACATTCTCCAGTTCTGTTACCTCATTGTGGGTGTGAGAATAAATGAAGTTAGTGGCCCAACTGAAGTCCTTGTTCTTGATAGGAGTTGCAGAGATAGAAATCTCGACACCTCTTGACTTCATGGAAGCGACGTTACCGTATTTCATACCACCCATCTGGGTGTTGACGATACCAATCAGGTCATAGTTGTTACGCTTATACCAGTCAAGTTCGAAGTTGATACGGTTGTTAAGGAATCCTAACTGGATACCGAGGTTCAATTCGTGCTTCTTCTCGAAGGTCAGCTCACCGTTGGCACGGTCCTCTTCCTGCAGACCGCTCTCACGAAGACCGGCTGACGGACGCCAGGGGTTGTAGCTGGCGATGACGGGAAGAGAGTTGGTTACCCAAGAGGGACCGCTCTCAGCTGTCAGCGAGTAAGAAGCCTTCAAGGTAGCGTGGGTAAGAGAATTCTTGAATACTTTCTGGAACCAAGGCTCCTCATGGGCATTCCAAGCACCAGAGATGTTCCATGTAGGCAACCAGCGGGCACTAGTGGCCTTACCCAGACGGTTTGAACCCTCATAGCGGAGAGTACCGTTGATGGTGTAACGTCCTTTATAAGAATAGGTAGCAGTGCCGAAGAAGGCAGCGCGACGCTCATGGGTATTGACCAAGGTGAAGTAATTAGTGTTATCCTCGGCACCCTTCTTGAACACCTGGTAGGCATAGTTGGGAATCTCACCGAGTGAGTACTGCATACCCCAGCCGCGGAACCAGTCAGCAGTACGGTCGATGCTGTTCACCTCCATACCTGCATACAGGTTGACGATATGGTCGTTGGCATATACATCGTTATAAGATGCCGTTGCGCGGAAGTCCCAGGCATTCATCTTATTAGTAGTTTTGTTCAAGATACCACCATTGGGTAGAATGGTAACCGGAGTTGCAAAGATATCGTCCGGGTCGGTATACAGATATCTGTTAGCTTTTTGGATAACTGTCGTACCCATGGCACGATAAGCATTTGCCTGGTTAGACTCGTCCATGATATTGTGATTCTGTACAGACTGGTTGAACTTGTATGCGCCCAAGATGCCCAGTTCCACTTTCTGAATGGGCTTGTACTTCAATTCAGCCTGTACACGGATATCAAATACATCCAGGTCAATATAGTTGTTCTCCAACTCATGCAGGATGTTGAACGGTGCATAGTTACGAGTGTAGAACACATCTGGATCCAATGTACGGGAGGTATTCAAGGCGTATGAATACGGGTTGATGTCGAAGGAACGGTTCACGGCACCGGAAACAACATCAAGATCAGAGGCAAGTGTACCAGGAGCTTTCTGCTTACGATAGCTGGCGTTGGCAATCATGTTGAAAGTCAACTTCTTGGAGATATTGAACGTGTTGTTCAAGTTAGCGGTGTAACGCTGAACCTTCGACTGCTTCGTCCATCCCGGGTCAAACATGGCAGAAACAGAGGCGTAGGTCTGTGCACGCTCCGTACCAGTAGAAACACTGATGGAGTGGTTGTGCATGATGGCATTCGAGAACAACTCGTCGAACCAGTCGGTATTGCGGTATTCAGCCTGACGCAGATAGTCGGCACGAGCCTCAAGGGTGTTGGCAAGACCATACTGTCCAGTGGTGGAGTTATACTGACCAATCAACTGGTACATCTTACCATAGATACCACTGGAAGCGGCATTGGCAAGTTCTGCATAGTTCAGGTAACCCTTCTGCTGCATCTCCTGATAGACAGACATCTGATCCTGAGAATTCATGATGTTGAACGTAGAGTAGGAAGGTTTCAGACGCATGGTGTACTCACCAGTGTAGTTGATACGGGCCTGTCCCTGCTTACCTTTCTTAGTAGTGATGACGATCACACCAGCCATGGCTCGAGCACCGTAGATAGAAGTAGCACTACCGTCCTTCAGAATATCGAATGTTTCGATATCGTCTGAGTTCAGGCCAGCAATAGCAGAAGAAATCAGGGTATTGGCATCACCAGAGGAAAGGTCGTCAGCACTGACATCCACTACATCCTCCATGATGACACCGTCAACTACCCATAGGGGCTTTGAGTTACCATAGATAGACGTGGCACCACGGACACGGATCTTTGGAGCCGTACCGAAGGTACCTGTTACGTTCTGCACGCTGACACCGGCTGCACGTCCTTCCAGAGAGCGCGAGATATCAGCCACACCGTCAATTTTGGCATCACTGGCACTAATCTTGGTCGAAGAACCGGTAAACAGACGCTTGTCCACTTTCTGCATACCCGTTACAATCACCTCTTCAAGTGCAGCACTGGGTTGCAGTGTGATGGTCATACCGTCCTTTGGAGTCACGGTCTGTGTCTCTAATCCGATATAGCTCACCACAAGTTTCTTGCCAGAGGGCACTGAGATTGTGAAGTGACCATCGGCATCCGTCACTGTACCGCTCTTCTGTCCCTGCACCAAAATGGTTGCGCCGATGATCGGTTGGTCATCTTCGCCAGAGATCACGGTACCTGTAACTTTAGTTTGGGCAAGTGCCATTCCTAAACTAAGGAACAGACATGCCATAAACATCGTTAGTCTTTTTTCCATAAACACTCTTTTGTTATTATTAAAATATTAATTAAAATTCTAACGCTACACCTTTTATTATATAAGTGAACCCCACGCTTTTTAGCCTCCTCGGGGACGGAGGTACTATTTGCAAAGCGCAAAGATAAGATAAAATTTTGCAAACAACAAAAAAAATTATAAAAAACGCATAAATTTGTGCAAGATTTTAACATTTGCCCCCTATTTTATCCCCTATAGTGTGATTTTACGCTAAAAAACTTTCAAAGTGTTAAGCACTCTTTCTGCTATGTTCCAAAGTGTCGTCAGCAGAGGCAAATCTTTTTTCTTTAAGTGTCAGGCTATAAATATTTACGGAATATTTGTTTTGTTCAAAGAAATGTTGTAGCTTTGCGCCATAAAGACAGCAAACCGAAGGCAGTTATGAAAAGGATGTATTATCGCATTTTGATTGTTTGGCTGGTGGGAATGATGATCCTGCCGATACAGGCTCAGCCTATTGACCAACAGACAGCGTTGAAGCGGGCTCGCCAGTTTATGGGAACGAAAGGGAGGCAGATCACCCAGCGTACCCGTTCGGCAATGACCGTTGCATCAGAAGACTTTACACCTTATTATATATATAATGCCGATGGACGACAAGGGTATGTTGTAGTCAGTGGCGATGAGCGTACTCCTGCCATCCTGGGTTATAGCGAACAAGGTTCCTTCGATGAGGCAATGATTCCTTCTAACCTCCGTTCCTGGCTGCAGCATTATGCGGATGAGATAGCACTCATACAGAAGTATGATATGAGTGTACCCAGAAGAACCGTTGCCAATTGTGGCGCTCCGATTACGAAAGAATTGACATGTCTGTGGGGGCAGACGAGTCCTTATAACCTCCAATGCCCGATGGTGACCCCTTATCGCGACAAGGAGTGTACACAGCAGGTACAGGATGCACAGCAGGCCGTGGTGGGATGTGCTGCCACTGCCCTTGCTCAGGTCCTCTACATGTGGAAAGACGAATACCAAAAGAGTACGGTGAAGGAGGGTAAGCTGATGAAGGAGATTCCTGCTCGTGAGGATGTCGTGTGGTCGGATCCCAATGTGATGATAGACGGGACTCGTCAACGGGGCTATATTAAGTTCAGCGATGGTGCCATTCCGGTAGGAACGGTTATCGACTGGGCGCACCTGCTGGATGTATATGATGGGGAACATGGAACGGAGACGGAGATCAATGCCGTCGCGCAATTGAGTCATATCTGTGGTGCTGCGATGAAGATGTCGTATGGCAGCACATTCGGATCCGGCTCTTCTGCCGAAGACGTTGGGGGCGCGATAGCTGCTTCCAAATATCTGGGATTCGACCGAGTCAGAGTCCGTATGCAGAGTCTCTATCCGTATCAGCAATGGCTACAGATGCTTTATGATGAGCTGAAGGTGTCGAAGGCTGTCTATTTCACGGGACAGAGTTCTGGTGGTGGCCACGGTTTTGTAATTGATGGCTATGACAAAGAAGACCTCTTTCATGTCAATTGGGGATGGTTCGGCAATGGCAATGAGTCTCATTTTGACGGAGGCTTCTATCGCTTGAACTCTCTTTTGCCTGTTGATCAGGGTACAGGAGGCTCGCTGATCAATGACGGTTTTCGGATGTCCCAAACCTTTGCCATTGGTATCTACCCCAATGCATCAGAGCCTGTCGATCAGCCAGCAATGACGGTTTATCGCTTCTGTGCCAGTGAGTCGGAGGTGGAGGTCAAGGATAAAGGTTGTACGCTTTCTATGGACCTTGCCATTCAGAACTTGACGTGCCCTGTTGTCCAGAACTGTCAGGTGGGCATGTGTCTGGAAGGTAATGGAAGCAAACAATATATCCTCTTGTCTGAGTTCAGCGACTTTGAGACTTATGGTGGGGTGAATACAGGGGAAGAGATAAAGAAAGTAGAACTCACAGGGTTGAAAGACGGGACGTATGCCCTTTATCCTTGTTATCGAACGGCGGACAGTGACGATGCCTGGAAACCTTGTCTGGGTGAGGAGGCCCATCGGGTAGGGCTGGTCGTTTCAGGAACGAAGGCTGTCATCGCTAATGCAAGGGAATTTGTATTGGCTGTAATCGGCAGTGATGAGCAGCCTGCGGGATATGCGGAAAATACGCCTATAACGATTACCTATCGGATGAAAGTGACGGACGGTTCTCTGCATGACATCCTGAAGGTGATGGCTGTTCCTATCAAGGAAGGCATTCCGGATACGGAGAAGACGGTGGTGTTATCCACAAAGAAAGAGATGTATTATGGTGAGAAGGACGTTGAGTTCGACCTGATATGCTGTTTCGAGTCATTGCCTGCAGGGGATTATCAGATTATCGCCCAAAGCGATAATGCCAAAATCGATACCCAGTTGGGGACTATTAAAGTAGTTATAGGGACAGGTATCCATGAACTTAGGACGATTCAGGGTTCTGATGGGGACACAAGGACCTACGATCTTCAAGGTCGCCCAACTTCTGTTTCTTATAAGGGAATTGTTATCCAGAAGCAAGGGAACGGTACGAAAAAAATAATGGTTCATTAGGGACTTTTGGGTGGCAAAAAATGGAATTTTTAAAAAAAATGCATGTTATAGTGCAAATTTTAACTAAATTTTATTGTCAATTAAAAAAATTATCCTATCTTTGCAACAGATTTAATTCACTTTATTCACTTTTTAAAAAGAAAAGATTATGAAAAAGATTATGATGATTGCTGCCATGATGGTAGCTGCAATGAGTGCAAATGCACAGAACGAGGTTGGTCAGATTACTCTGCAGCCAAAGGTTGGTATGAATATCTCTACCCTTACCAGTGACGATGCTGCTAAAGCAAAGGTTGGTCTCGTAGCAGGTCTTGAGGCTGAGTATGGCGTAGCTGAGAATTTCGGTATTACTTTGGGTGCTTTGTATTCTATGCAGGGTGCTAAGGTAAAGAATCTTGATTGGAAGTATAACATGGATTACATCAACATCCCCATCTTGGCTCAGTACTATCCTGTCAAGGGTCTTGCTATCAAGGCTGGTGTTCAGTTTGGTTTCAATGTGAGAGCCAAGATTTCTGATGGTAATAATTCAATAAGTGTCAAAGATTTCTATGATGAACTTGGTATAGATAGTGATAAGAAGTCTTTTGATTTCGCTATTCCTGTAGGTCTTTCTTACGAGTATGCAAGCTTCGTATTGGACGCTCGTTACAACATCGGTTTGTCAAAAGCGTTCAAGAACTTCGACGACAAGAACTCTGTTATCCAGATCACTCTTGGTTACAAGTTCGCTCTCTAATCCGAGTAGAAGTTAAACGAAATAATAAGGCGCTCCTTCAAAGGGAGCGCTTTTTTTATGTCGTTTTGTTGGCTATTTAAGTCTAAATGATTATCTTTGCACATTGTAACTACTTAAAGACCGGAAATGAATAAACGACTATTGGCGATTTTAGGATTATTGTGTGCAGTCCTTGTGGTAAAGGCGACAGACAAGGATTATGATTTCATAGTGGCTACGGATGGCTGTGGTGACTTCACCACGGTTCAGGCAGCCATCAATGCGGTGCCGGACTATCGCAAGGCAGGACCGACAAAGATACTGATCCGCAAGGGTGTCTATAAAGAGAAAATTACCATTCCCGGAAGTAAGGAGAATGTACACCTCACAGGTGAGGACGGTGTGGTGCTGACCAATGACGACTATGCTGCCAAACCGAATCGTTTTGGTGAGAATATGGGTACGAGCGGTTCTGGAAGTATCTATATCTTTGGCGCCGGTTTTGAGGCGGAGAATATCACTTTCGAGAATTCTTCAGGTCCTGTCGGACAGGCTGTGGCCTGTCATGTGGCAGCCGACCGTGCCGTTTTCCGTCGCTGTCGCTTCTTGGGATTCCAGGATACGCTATATACCTTTGGAGAGCATACACGCCAGTATTACGAAGACTGTTATATTGAAGGTACAGTCGACTTTATCTTCGGAAAGGCAATGGCTGTGTTCAACCGTTGTGAGTTACGTAGTAAACGTACCGCTGGTTGTCTGACGGCTCCTGCCACACCAGAGGGGTGTCCGTATGGCTATGTATTTCTTGACTGTCGTCTGACCGCGACAGATGATGTGAAGGATTTCAGCGTATGGCTTTCCCGTCCGTGGCGTCCTTATGGACAGACCGTGTTCATCCGTTGTGAGATGGGGCGTCATATCCGTCCGGAAGGTTGGAATAACTGGGATAAGGAAAGTAATGAGAAAACGGCCTATTATGCCGAATACCAGAGTCGTGGCGAGGGGGCAGCTCCGGAGCGACGGGTCGGTTGGTCTCATCAGCTTACGGATATCAGTAAGTATGATATTTATGAGTTGTTGAAGGGAGACGATGGATGGAAACCAATTCAATAGCATAACTATGAGAAAATTATTATGGATGACTGCCCTGATGCTGGGATGCGTGACGGCAGTCGCAGAGAATTATCCTTACCGCTCAGATTATCTGTGGCTCACCGTGCCTGATCATGCTGATTGGCTCTACAAGACTGGCGAGAAGGCCAAAGTGGAAGTAAACTTCTCGCTTTATGGTGTACCTCAGGATGTAGAGGTTGATTATGAGATAGCACCTGACATGATGCCTGCCGTCTCGAAGGGAAAGGTCAGACTGAAAGGCGGTCGTACCGTAATTGACATGGGGACGATGAACAAACCTGGCTTCTTGGATCTCAGGTTGACGGCACGTGTGGGGGAAAAGAAATACGAACACCACGTGAAGGTAGGCTTCTCGCCAGAACAGTTAAAACCTTATACAAAGAATCCTGCAGACTTCGATGCTTTCTGGAAGGCAAATATAGAAGAGGCTCGGAAAACCCCGATCCATGTTGATTGTAAGAAGGTTGAGAAATACTGCACAGATGAGACAGATATGTATCTGGTGAAGATCAAGACAGACCGTCGCCATAGTGTCTATGGCTATCTGTCAAAGCCCAAAACCAACGGTTCACAGCCAGCAGCTAAGTATCCTGTTGTCCTCTGTCCTCCGGGTGCAGGTATCAAGACCATCAAGGAACCGATGCGTAGTCTCTATTATGCCAAAAACGGTTTTATCCGTCTGGAGATAGACATCCATGGGCTTAACCCAGAAATGACAGAGGAGCAGTTCAAGGAGATTACAACAGCCTTCGATATGGAGAACGGTTATCTGTCAAACGGCTTGGACGACAAGGAAAACTACTATATGAAACATGTCTATGTGGCATGTGTACGAGCTCTCGATTATCTACGCTCGCTCCCCGAATGGGATGGCAGGAACGTGTTTGTACAAGGTGGCAGTCAGGGCGGTGCCCTCTCGCTGATTACGGCAGCGCTCGACCCACAGGTGACGGCGTGTGTCGCCAATCATCCGGCATTGGCTGATATGGCTGGCTATCTGGACGGAAGGGCAGGCGGCTATCCGCATTTCAACCGTTACCACCAGATGCTGACTCCTGAGAAGGTCAATACCATGGCATATTATGATGTGGTGAACTTCGCCCGTCGTATCAAGTGTCCGGTCTATCTGACATGGGGCTATAATGATAATGTATGTCCTCCCACGACGAGTTATATTGTCTGGAACCTCATCACGGCTTCCAAAGAGTCGCTGATAACTCCTGTCAATGAGCATTGGACATCATCCGAGACAAATTATCAGCAAATGCTATGGCTTCAAAAACATATCAGATAATTGGAATACTGCTTCTGTTGATAGGTAGTAAAAGTGCTTCTGCCCAGCAGCGTGCAAAGTATGAGTTTAAGCGGAACCTGCCTGTCTATGCCGATTCGCTGATGGCTGACCTGAAATATCCGCTCGCCTGGGGGAATAGTGAAATTAAGGACTTTGACGAGTGGCGGAAGGTGGCACGGCAGAAAGTGCTGGACTGTATGCTCACTCCACCGCCACCTCCTGCAGACGGATATGATGTGAAGGTTCTTTTCGAGGAACAGCGTGACGGGTATAAGGCCCGGAAAATCGAGATCCGTCTAAGTCGTTACTATACGGTGCCTGCCTATGTGCTGATACCTGATGGCAAAGGACCGTTCCCGGCAGTGAATGCATTGCATGACCATGGTGCTCATCTCTTTATTGGTAAGGAGAAGATGATACGTCCGCTGGCTTGTGAAGACTCTGCGGTCATCAAGGATGCCGAGGAATGGTCGGTAGGCTATGAACACCAGTTCTTCGGTGACTATCTGGCAAAACACGGCTATGTGGTGTTCTCCGCTGATGCCCCGATGTGGGGAGAACGCGGACAGCAGGAGGGTGCCAAACGGGACCGTTATGATATGATAGCTGGTAATATGATGATGTATGGTATTGACCTTTCGGCATATATGACCTATGATGATATTGCCGGGACGGAGTATCTCGCCTCCTTGCCTGAGGTGGATGCCTCGAGAATCGGTTGTACGGGTTGGTCAATGGGTGCTTATCGGGCTTGGATGCTCTCAGCCTTGAGCGACCGTATCAAAGCGGGTACAGCTATTTGTTGGATGGTGACTACGGATGAGCAGATGGGATTTAAGTACAAACGTACGGAGAATGGCGGCTTTGCCAACTGCTTTCCTGGTCTGCGACGCTGGTTGGATTATCCGCATATAGCTAGTATGGCATGTCCGAAACCGATGCTCTTCATCAATGGTTCACAAGACAAACTCTTTCCTGTAGCTGGTGTGGAGAAGGCTTTCAAGACCATGCATGACACGTGGGAATCACAAGGTGCTGGTGACCGCATAGAAACAGAATTGTGGGACATGCCGCATAGTTGTCCCATCCGTGCCCAGGAAAGGGTATTGGGCTTTTTCCAAAAACATCTTTAGTAGAAGAGCAGCAGTCCAGCGACACCTGCATAGCAGATCATGCGGATAGGGTTGATCTTCAGATAGCCTGTGCCGAAGACGGTAGCGAGGAAGAGGGCAACGCTGATCCAGAACTGCCATGGATTATCTGAAGGTGTCGAGAAATTCTCCTTGCTGCAGAGTAGGAGCGTGGCTGCGGCAAGCAGGCCTACCACAGCAGGACGGAGGCCTGTGAATACGGATTGTACAGGTCGGGTGTTCATATATTTCATGAACATCTTACTAATCAGAATCATCAGAATGAGCGAAGGCAATACCAATGCAAAGGTGGCTGTCGCAGATCCCAGGATAGCCATGGATGAACTATAACCGGCATTCTTGATGGCGGTATAACCGCAATAAGTGGCAGAATTGATACCGATAGGACCAGGTGTCATCTGTGAGATGGCGACGATATCTGTAAACTCCGCTGCATTCAGCCAATGCCAATGCTCTACGGTCTTGTTCTGTATCAGTGACAGCATGCCGTAGCCGCCTCCGAACCCGAAGAGTCCAATTTCAAAGAAGGTGATAAACAGATATAAGAAAATCATACGGCTTAACTACTTTAACTTCTGACTACTTAACTTCCCATAAATGAAGCCTCCAACGCCTGCAGCAATGATAATCCAAATAGGCGATACACCCATCAGCCAGATTAGCAGTGCCGATACAATCGGAATCCATATCGTAAACCAGTTCAGCTGGGCACGTTGGGCAAGACGGAAAGTGGGGACGGCTATCAAAGCCACTACGGCAGGACGGATTCCCTTAAATATAGCGGCAATTACCTTGTTGTCTTCAAACTGATGGAAGAAGATGGCAATAGCAAGGATAATCAGAAAAGAGGGGAGGGCAGTACCTAAGGCAGTGATAATCGCTCCCCGCTCCTTATTAAGTTTGTAGCCGATAAAGATGGAGATGTTAATGGCAAACACACCAGGACAACTCTGGGCGATGGCGATGAGGTCGAGCATCTCCTCGCGGCTGATCCAACGGTGGCGGTTCACCACTTCTTCCTCGATCAAAGGTATCATGGCATACCCACCGCCAAGGGTGAATATGCCAATCTTAAAGAAGGTCTTGAATGATTCCCAGTAGATATTCATTACTTCTGAGCTTCCACCCACTTACGGGCATTGACAAACGCCTCAATCCAAGGCGTTACCTCGTCCATGCGGCGACGTTCCGGATACCAGGCATTTTGCCAGGGGAAGATGGCACGCTCCAGATGAGGCATCATGCAGAGATGACGACCATCAGCAGAGCAGATACCAGCCACGTTATAGTCGGATCCATTAGGATTAGCGGGGTAGCCAGCGTAATTATACTTAGCAATCACGTTATACGTGCTCTCTGGTTCAGGAAGATAGAACTTACCCTCGCCGTGAGCTACCCACAGACCAAGCTTGTTACCACTCAGTGAACCGAACATCACACTATTGTTCTGTGGAATTGCTAGCGAGATAAATTCGCTCTCGAACTTATGTGAGTCGTTGTGCAGCATCTTAGCACCCTTAGCACCTGTCAGACCCAGTTCAACCATCAGTTGGCAACCGTTACAAATACCAAGTGACAGGGTGTCCTCGCGGGCATAGAACTTATCAAGTGCCTCCTTAGCCTTGGGATTGAAGAGGAAAGCACCAGCCCAACCCTTAGCAGAACCAAGTACATCGGAGTTAGAGAAACCACCGCAGAATACAATCATGTTTACTTCTTCGAGTGTCTCGCGACCAGAAATCAGGTCGGTCATCATCACGTCCTTCACATCGAAACCGGCAAGGTACAGGCAGTAAGCCATCTCGCGCTCACCGTTGGTACCCTTCTCACGGATGATGGCAGCTTTGATGCCTGAAGGCTGGCGGCGGTCGGCTGAGATGCCATACTGAGCAAGCTTACCAGTAAAGTCCTTGTTGAACTTCATCTCAATAGGTTGCTGCTTATAGTTCTCGAAGCGCTCTTTTGCCTTACCGTTGAAACTCTGCTTGCGATCCAGCAGATAGGATGTCTTGTACCAAGTATCACGGAGAGCATCGATGTCGAAGGTCATCTCGTCATCGCCGGCCTTCACAACGAGGGTACGGCTGTCCTCTACAGGATAACCGATCTTGGCATAGCCTACACCGCAGTCCTCCATAAACTCCTTGAACTCAAACTTATGCTCGTCGCTGACCTCGATGACCACACCGGGATTCTCGGCAAACAATGTCTTGACGATGTCACCATCGGCACAGAGGTCGTGCAGGTTGATATGCAGTCCGCCCTTTGTGTTGGCGAAGCACATCTCCAACAGAGTCGTAATCAGACCGCCTGCAGAGATGTCGTGACCTGCAATAATCCAGCCCTTCTCAATCATCTGCTGTACGGCCATGAAGGCATCAGCAAAGTACTCGGCATTCTTCACGGTAGGAACATCGCTGCCGACCTTGCCTAAGCTCTGGGCAAAGGCTGAACCGCCAAGGCGTTGCTCGTCAAACGAGAAGTCGATATGGTATAGGGAGCATTTCTTGTCGTTCTTCACAATAGGACTTACCACCTTACGGATGTCAGAAACCTCACCACCAGCACTGACAATGACGGTTCCTGGAGAGATTATCTTCTCACCGTTAGGATACTGCTGGCTTAACGAGAGGGAGTCCTTGCCTGTAGGAACGTTGATATGCAAGTCGCAGCAGAAATCGCTCAGGGCCTTCACACCTGCGTACAGACGGGCATCCTCACCTTCCTGACTGCGGCAGGGCCACATCCAGTTGGCACTCAAAGAAAGACTATCCATACCGTCTGCTAATGGAGCCCATACGATATTCGTCAATGCTTCGGCAACAGAGAGTACGGAACCGGCGGCAGGATCTGCCAGACCTGCCTGTGGAGCATGACCGATGGCAGTGGCAATACCCTTGCGTCCACGATAGTCAAGGGCAACAACACCACAGTCGCTCAACGGTAATTGAATCTCACCCTGACACTGCTGACGGGCAATCTTGCCGGTTACGGAGCGGTCTACCTTGTTGGTCAGCCAGTCCTTACAAGCTACAGCCTCCAGCTGAAGCACGCGGTCGAGGTATTCTTCAATCTTATTCTGACTATAGGTTACGTCAGCATAGTGGCGCTCTACAGTATTGTCCTTCATAATGGTCTTTGGTGAGTGACCAAACATCTGAGCAACATCCAGATCGAATGGCTTCACACCGTCTCCTTGTTTGAACGAGAAGTGGGCATCGCCAGTTGTCTCACCGACAACGTACATCGGGGCACGCTCACGCTCGGCAATCTGGCGCACATGCTCAATGTGTTTCTCGTCAATGAGTAAGCCCATGCGCTCCTGACTCTCGTTAGCAATAATCTCCTTGCTCGACAGGGTCTTGTCACCGATAGGCAACTTGGTCATGTCTATCTCACCGCCACATTCTTCCACCAACTCTGACAGACAGTTCAAATGACCGGCTGAACCGTGGTCGTGGATGGATACCACAGGATTGGTGTCTTCTTCACAAAGGGCACGGACAAGGTTGTAGGCACGCTTCTGCATCTCAGGGTTAGCACGCTGAATGGCATTCAACTCGATGCCATTGCTATAACGGCCTGTATCTACGGAGGATACACTACCGCCACCAAGACCGATGCGGTAGTTGTCACCGCCGACAACGACAACCTTGTTGCCCTTCTGCGGCTCTTTCTTCAGACAGTCGCGCTTGGTACCGTAACCCACACCACCTGCCAGCATAATGACCTTATCGTAGGCATACTTTGTTGGTTGTGCAGCGACATTGTTGCTGCTTTCCTGGTGCTCAAACGTCAGCACCGAACCACAGATGAGCGGCTGACCGAACTTGTTACCGAAGTCGGAAGCACCGTTAGAGGCTTTGATCAGAATCTGCTCAGGTGTCTGATACAACCACTGGCGAACGGGAAGAATGCTCTCCCAGTCGCGAGTCAGCTTGTTATCGTCTGTCAGGCGAGGATAGGCTGTCATATACACAGCCGTACCGGCAATAGGCCAGGAGCCGACACCACCGCCCATACGGTCGCGAATTTCACCACCGGTACCCGTAGCAGCGCCATTGAAGGGCTCTACTGTCGTGGGGAAGTTGTGGGTTTCGGCTTTCAGCGAGATGACACTCTCAATATCCTTGATGCGGAAGTAGTCGCTGGTTGACTGGTCGGCGGGGGCAAACTGCTCCACGACAGGACCTTGTGCGAAAGCGACGTTATCCTTATAAGCGGAGAGAATCTTGTTCGGATTCTCCTGGGTAGTCTTCTTGATCATAGCAAACAGACTCGATTCAATCTCTTTGCCGTCAATAATAAAGGTGCCACCGAAAATCTTATGGCGGCAATGCTCGGAATTGATCTGGGCAAAACCGAAAATCTCAGAGTCTGTCAAAGGACGACCGTTCTCTTTCTCAATCTTATGCAGGTATTCGATCTCCTCAGGCGAGAGGGCCAAACCTTCCTGCTCGTTGTATTCCTCCAGGTTGTCCACATACTTAATCGGCTCTGGCTGGATGTTTACAGTGAAGATCTCCTGGTTCAGGCCATTATACATACGCTGTAACATCTCGTCATGTTCGGCATCTTCCGATTCGACGGGGAAATATTCCTCAATACGGTGGATGCCCTTCAGTCCCATGTTCTGGGTAATCTCTACGGCATTGGTCGACCAAGGGGTCACCATTTCGCGACGCGGACCGACATAGAAACCTTCAAGCTCCCTCTTGTCGGATAATTCTGCCTCGCCATAAAGCCAACAGAGTTCATTTACTTCATCTTGACTGAGCTGATGGTCTGCCTGTGTGGCAATCACGCTCTTTTGCGGTGTTTTGAAAAAGAGAATCATATCTTTTACCTTATTTATTTTAAATTTGGCTACAAAGTTACTTAAAATATTCTAAATCGGTTCAACTTTGGACTGAAATGTTCGTCAAATCATTAACTTTGCACCGTAATTCATGTTTAATGTAATAAGAAAATGATGAAGAAAAGTATTTTTGTAATGACTGTAGCTGTCTCAGCAATGCTGATGACAAGCTGTTCGTCAAAAAAGGAATTGTTGGCATGTCAGGAAGAGAATAAGGCATTGCAGACAAACTATACGGACACGAAAGAGAAACTGGCGGCAGCTACTGCACGCGTGTCAAGCCTTGAGCAGCAACTGGCTCAGGAAGAGAAGGCCAACAAGGCTTTGCAGAGCGCACTCGACAAGAGTCTTACCAATGCTAACCAGAACAATATCAGTATTGAGAAATTGGTTGACCAGATTAACGAGTCCAACAAGTATATCCGTCACCTCGTAGAGGTAAAGTCGAAGAGCGACTCCCTGAACATGGTATTGACCAACAACCTGACGCGTTCACTCTCCAAGGAAGAGCTGAAAGAGGTGGATGTACAGGTGCTGAAAGGCGTAGTCTATATCTCGTTGGCTGACAACATGCTCTATAAGAGCGGATCTTATGAAATCAACGACCGTGCGGCAGAGACGCTCTCCAAGATTGCTAAGATCATCAAGGACTATAAGGACTATGACGTGCTCATCGAGGGTAATACTGACAACGTGCCCATCAAGCGTGAGAACATCCGAAACAACTGGGACCTCTCCTGTCTTAGGGCTTCCAGTGTCGTACAGGCACTGCAGAACCAGTATGGTGTAGACCCGAAGCGCCTTACCGCTGGTGGACGTGGTGAGTTCAATCCCTTGCAGCCCAACACTACTGAGCTCGGTAAGCAGCGCAACCGCCGTACACAGATCATCATCACTCCGAAACTCGACGAGTTCATGGACCTGATCGGTCAGGCTCCAGAGGAGAATAAATGATAGCTTATCTATAATATAATAAGGTGTAATGGTTTCTGGCGGTTGACATAAATCAACTGCCAGATTTTTTTTTGCCTTTTCCTGAAAATTTTTCCGTAAAAAGTTTGCCGGTTCGGAAAAAGTTCGTACCTTTGCATCCGCTTTCGGCAAAAATGCCGTTAGCATCGAGAAGGAGTTCTTTGAAAAGACTTACATAAAACAGAGAAGTAGTAGTACAAGAAGCGAGTGCATAGTTTATATATGTACTTGGGTAATTGAACGAACCGTCAAATTATCTTTTTAAACTACCGGATGAGCGT
>JAEEGG010001778.1_pt1 | contig 57255 bp, 45 predicted proteins | sample 9134161 | NCBI WGS metagenome assembly JAEEGG01 (sample SAMN16246543, study PRJNA631951) | gut metagenome | biome: gut microbiome; feature: rumen; material: CR-attached | host: Bos | place: Iran: Karaj | collected 2018-10 | reverse complement strand
CCTACAAAGTGGCGGAAGAACTCAAGAGCAAATAGCGACACGCGACAAACGCAACCAGTGCTGCACCGTCCTACGCAGGATGGTGCAGCACTGGTTTAGAGGGGTACGTCGAAAATGGGATGGTTACAATTCACCAATAAGGGAATTGAGGCTGCTATTGAGAAGAACAGTCTGAAACTACAGCCTGACGGTGAGGACAAGTTCAAAGGCAGCGTGAGAGTGCTTGTACTCAATGAAATCGATACTTATGAGTATGATTTGTCTGTTTCGATTGAAGACAAATCCATACAATGGCAGATGGAGGAAACCGAGGCATCGGTGCTTAAGCACGAACAGAAACGGGAAGAGGAAGCCCAACGTCAAGAGAGGGAGCGAAGGCATCAGGAGGAAAATCGTAGAAGAAAGGAGGAAGCCCGTATGAGGGAGGAGCAAGCGCGTCGGGAACAGGAGACGGCCCTAAGGAATGAAATGGCGCGTCAAGCCAGTATAAATCATGATTTGCAAAGGATTGACGCAATCAAGCGCCAGCTTCCATCTCTTTATTCAAGGTGGCGGATTGCGGTAATCTCCAACGACTATAACGCTGACGTTTATTATATGAATAAGGTGAAGGATTTAAGGGATGAGGCCGATAGGATATATCTTGGATTAAGTTATCATCAATCCATCGACCGACAGGCGCTTTATCAGGACAAGCGTAATTTCAATTACTGGTGTGACGATATGCTGCATCAGGTTACGATGGCAAGATACAGTTATTAACCTTTTTAATAAAGAATCTACTATGGCATTTTGTAGTAATTGTGGTACTGAATTGAAGGATGGGGCGAAGTTCTGCCCCAAGTGTGGAACAAGGACCAACGTTGCTCCTGCTCCTGTAGAGTACAGCTATAGCAGCGATGACAACGAGGAAGAAGAGTACGAGGAGTTGGGCCTTGGCTGGAAAATCATCATTTTCCTTTTCTGGCCGCTTGGATTCGGCATCTACCATTCTAATTGGGAGAGCGAGCCATACAAGGCTCATTCGGCAATAACCTGCGCCGGCTACGGCATTTTGGCGGAAATTATCGCAAATATTTTTATCTTCGGGCTGTAAAAACGAAAGAATATGGGAAAGACATGTCCGTATTGCAGGCATATCATGTCAGATGACGACCTGTTCTGCCCTGAATGTGGAAAAGAATATCCTACAGGGAAGACGTGCCCGTTTTGTGGTGCTGCCATCAGCGATGACGTATTCTGCCAGAACTGCGGAGTCATCGTGGCCAAGGGAAAGGCTTGCCCTCATTGCCGCGCTGCTCTCAATGAAGGCGACACGTTCTGCCAGAACTGTGGTGCCAGGATTAAAAAAGAAGAGGAGTCTCCACGTGTGGAGGAGAAAAAAGAAGAGAAGCCGGTGAAGGCGGAAGTCAAAGACGAAACTCCCAAGGCGGTTGTCGTTCCGCAGGTAAAGTTCGTCGAGCCTTCGCCTGAAGAGGTGACAGAAGAGGAGCCGTTTGATGACTATCCTGAAGAGAAAAGCCATAAAGGCAAATACATTCTGATCGTTCTCATTGTCCTGGCCTTAATCGGAGGGGGTGTATTCTTCTTGAACAACTCAAGTGAAGAGTGGGAGTCAGAAGGCGAAATAGTAACTTCAGTATCAACAGGAAATAGAACATTATATGGCACTATTGGCAAATTTCCCATCACAATGACAATTGATATTGAGGCATCTAGTGTTAACGGTTTTCTGTATTATAACAAATATGGCCCCAGTAATAAACTCTTTGTGTCAGGATCTTTGCATGGCAATGAGATTGAACTGACAGAGCATAACAAGGACGGGATGGAGACGGGGCGTTATAGCGGTAAATACTTAAACGGCACTATCCAAGGAAAGTATACCAACTACAAAGGTGATGTTTTTTCGTTCTATTTATCTGAGGACGCTTCGGATGCTCAGTTTGAAACACAAGCAGAAAAAGCCCCCAAGTCGCCTTATGACAAGTACAAAGGAAAATGGTCAGCTTATATGACCGACGTAAACGGAGCAAAAACAAAATTCCTGACAATTTCTATCAATGATGATTTGTCAGCAGACCATTATCTATATTTGCCTGATGGAAATACCAATCACGCTCATTGGGAAAAATGCGTGTTTGCTAATGGCTATGTTTATTTCACAATAAATGGTGACTATTCCGACAGACTTACACCCAAGGCAAAAATAAATGACAACGGTTTACTAGATGGTGATGGTAGACCATTGGAAAAAGAGTGAAAGTCCCCCCCCTGTAGACAGAGAAAGAAATTAATCCTATCTCGGTTTTCTTTATCATTCAGCCATTTCCTTGTCGTACGAAACGGGAAAACAAAAAAATATTTCTTTTGTAAGCACTCGATAAACTACAGGTAGTTGCACCTATATGCTAAAGCAAAAGCAGCTATATCTTCATATGTTGTAGCTGCTGTTGTGTTTTTTCTTGTTCCTAATTGTGATAACTTAGTCACCAAAATGCCTACTGTGTATCAACGAGTTAACCGTCGGTTGAGGGAGGTGAGGGTTCTTCTTCCGTTATATATATATGGGAGTGAGGAATTGGTTTTTGCTTATATGCCAAGGAATGATTTCAGCCTGCGGGTGTACTCCTGCGGGTGGTCGGCATAGGAGCGGGCGTGCTCACTGCCCTCGGCCACCCACAACGCCTTGGGCTGGGGCTTGGCCTCATAGAGGGGATAGACCATGGCGGTGGGCACAAAGCTGTCGCTGCCACCATGTATGAAGAGCATGGGCCAGGGGCAGCGGGCCACCTGCTGCAGCGGCGATGCCTCGGCGAAGCTCCACCCGTAGCGCAGGCGGCAGAGCAGTGAGGTGGTGTGCATAAGGGGGAAGGATGGCAGGCTGAACTCCTGACGCAGCTCATAGGCAAACTCATCCCACACGCTGGTGTAGCCGCAGTCTTCTACAAACCACACCTTACTTATGGTTGGCGGCAGGGGCTCGCCAGCAACGTTCATCGTGGTGGCGGCTCCCATTGACACGCCGTGCACCACTAAGCTGTCGGTGGCCATGAGCTGCGCCGCCACCTGCATCCACTGCATCAGGTCATGGCGCTCCTTCCACCCCATACCTATGGCATCGCCCTGGCTCAGTCCATGGGCGTGAAGGTCGGGCAGGAGCACGCTGTAGCCCAGCTCCTGATGGTAGACGCGGGCCAGATAGAGAAAGTCTATGGCGCAGTCGCGCCAGCCGTGCACCACCACTGCCGCACGGCTGCTGCTGTCGCGGCGTATATAGTAGGCGTGGTGTCGCTCACCTGTGGCCATGGTGACGAAGGTGTCGCGCAGTGCCTGGCACGCCTTGAGGCTGTCTACCCATGGCTGTGTCTCTGGGTGGTCGGCATAGAGCAGTTGCCAGCAGCGCGCGGTGTCGGTCCGCTCCTCTTCAGGCGAGAGCGAGAAGCTAAGCATGTAGAAGCTGCCCGCAGCAGTGGCCAACAGAAGCAGCACCACCACGACTGTACCTATGATGAGGAGGAGGCGTTTCATAATTGAGTGGTGAGGAGTTATTCAGGAGATTCGTGTTCGGGATTCAGAAGACGGGCCATGGCACAGAGTTCGTCGTACCACTGCTGACCGAAGCGTCGCACTAACGGTTGGCGCAGGAACCGGTATACGGGTAGGTGCAGCTCACGCCCCTTTCGGCGGGCGGCCTCGCACACTTCCCATTGGTGGTAGTTCAGCCCTACACTGCCATCGCTGAATGTCTTTTCGCGTATGGGGTAGAGGGCGCAGCTAACGGGCTTGACAAAGGAGGTCTTCCCCTGCCGGCATGCTCGCTCCAGCGCGCAAAGGCAGCAATTTTCGTTAGCGTTAGAGTTAGCGTTAACGTTAGGGTTAACGTTAGGATTAGCGTTATCGTAGCAAGTAAACACGCAGTCCTTGCCACCCACAATGCTCGTCACCAAGTCGCCGTCGCGGTCGATGTAAGCCACGCCCTGCCGGTCGATGACGGCTTGCGCCGATGCTGAGAGACTGCTCCACACAGCATCGAGACAGCCCTCTATCTGCATCACCTCGTCGCGGGTCACGGGCGCCCCGGCATCGCCCTCCACGCAGCAGGCGCCATGGCAGGCATCAAGGTCGCAGCAGAACTCCTCAGTAATGATGTCTGACGAGAGGAGCACGTTGTCCACCTGCAGTATGGGGGGAATAATCTTTCTTGTCATCATGTAGTAGTTCGGCGTTTTCTTCTTCTCTCCGTGTTATTCAGTGTTCATCTGTTAGCGTTCGCATTACCATTGTATGGGTGTGAGCCCTTGTTGCATCAGGTATTCATTGCAATGCGAGAACTGGTGCTGGCCGAACCACCCTCCGCGGTTGGCCGAGAGCGGCGAGGGGTGCACCGACTCCAGCACCAGGTTGCGGTCTTTGGGAATCATCCACGACTTGCTGCGTGCATAGCCACCCCACAACATATATACTATATGTTCGCGCCCGCGCGCCAGAGCCTGTATGGCAGCGTCGGTAAACTCGCGCCACCCCAGCATAGCGTGGCTGTTGGCCTGATGGGCACGCACTGTGAGCGTGGCATTGAGCAGCAGCACACCCTGCCGCGCCCACCGGGTGAGGTCGCCGCTCTGAGGCACCGGCGTACCCACGTCGCCTTCTATCTCCTTGAAGATGTTCTGCAGCGACGGGGGGAAGGGCACGCCCTCCTGCACCGAAAAGCTCAGGCCGTGTGCCTGTCCCGGCTCGTGGTAGGGATCCTGCCCTATGATGACCACCTTCACCTGTTCGTAGGGGCAGAGGTTGAATGCATTGAAGATGAGCGGCCCCGGCGGGAAGCATGCTCCTGCCCTGTACTCTGCCCTGACGGTATCAGTGAGCTTGACGAAATAAGGTTTTTCAAACTCTGCCTGCAGCTGCGCCTTCCACGATGGCTCTATCTGTACGTTCATTGCTACTTATCTATGTTTTTGTTTTCGTTATATACGGCTGGGAGTGAAGACCGAGGGTACTGAGTGGCCCCGCACGCGACACATGTGCTCATTCGCGCTCATTTTCGCTAAAGCGGTTACAAAGATAACTAAAAAATAGTGAAAAGCAATCTTTTGGAACATTTTTTTGCAAAAAGTTTGGTATTTACAATTATTGTGCTTATCTTTGCACCAAACAAACATAAAACATTAATTATTTAAAAACCTTGGAAGTTATGAAGAAAATTTGTTTAGTAATGTTTGTCATGCTGCTCAGCGCTGCATCGACATTCGCCCAGAAGGATTTGACATCGACGCAGCTGAGACTGCGCAACGAAATGCAGAGCTACATACGCTCAGAGGGCTTTGTTCCTGAGATTGACGGCGATGGCGACATCAAGTTCAAGAAAGAGGGCCTGACGTACTATGTGAGCATTGACGAGCGCGACACGTCGCCCATGTACATTCGTCTGTTCCGTTATCACTCCTATAACTCCAGCCGCACCCACGCCAAGATTGTGGCTCACGCAGCCGATTTCTGCCTGAAGAAGATGGCCAAGGTGGTGTGCTTCGACGACAGCTACTATGTGCAGAGCGAGATGTATCTCACTGAGTCGAGTGCCTTCAAAAACATCTTCTACAAGATGCTTGATCAGGTGGATGCCGTAGAAGAGGCCATCGAGGAGAAATGTGACTAAGACCAACCGTTAACCCACGGTACCCTCCAGCGAGACGGAGAGCAGCTTTTGTGCCTCCACCGCAAATTCCATGGGTAATTTTTGTAGCACCTCACGGGCATAGCCGCCAACAATAAGACTGACGGCTTGCTCTGTGGGGATGCCTCGTTGATTGCAGTAGAACAGCTGATCCTCACTGATTTTGCTGGTGGTAGCCTCGTGCTCGAAGATAGCGGTGGGGTTGTGCACGTCCATATAGGGGAAGGTGTGCGCCCCACAGTTGCTGCCAAGGAGCAGCGAGTCGCACGAGGAGTAGTTGCGGGCGTTCTCGGCAGTGGCGGCAGCCCTCACCAGCCCTCGGTAGGAGTTCTGCGAGTGCCCGGCGCTGATGCCCTTCGATATGATGGTGCTCTTAGTGTTGCGCCCCAGGTGTATCATCTTCGTGCCCGTGTCGGCCTCCTGATAGTTGTTGGTCACGGCCACTGAGTAGAACTCGGCGCTGCTGTCGTCACCTCGCAGTATGCACGACGGATACTTCCAGGTGATGGCGCTGCCCGTCTCCACCTGTGTCCAGGAGAGCTTGGAGCCTGCTCCACGCAGGTCGCCGCGCTTCGTCACAAGGTTGAGCACGCCTCCCCTACCCTGCTCGTCGCCGGGATACCAGTTCTGCACCGTGCTGTACTTCACCTCAGCGCGGTTCATTACTATTATCTCTACTATGGCGGCATGCAGCTGGTTCTCGTCGCGCATGGGAGCAGTGCAGCCCTCAAGATACGACACGTAGCTGTCGTCGTCGGCCACGATGAGCGTGCGCTCAAACTGCCCGGTGTTGCGGGCGTTGATGCGGAAGTAGCTGCTCAGCTCCATGGGGCAGCGCACGCCCTTGGGAATGTAGACGAAGGAGCCGTCGGAGAAGACGGCAGAGTTGAGCGCGGCAAAGAAGTTGTCCTTATAAGGCACGACGGTGCCCAGATACTGGCGCACCAAGTCGCCGTGTTCTTTCACGGCCTCGCCTATGGAACAGAAGATGACCCCCTTCTGCCGCAGCTGCTCCTTGAACGTGGTCTTCACGCTCACAGAGTCCATGATAGCATCGACGGCGGTGTTGCCGCTCAGGGCAAGGCGTTCCTCCAAGGGAATGCCCAGCTTGTCGAAGGTCTCCATCAGCTTAGGGTCAATAGAAGCCTCCAGAGCAGCCCTACTCCCAGCCTCTCCCTGTGCGGGAAGGGAAGAATTGCCCTGCTGCGGCTTTTCAGCGCCTGGCGCATTCACGCCTTCTGCGAGGGGCTGCTTGCGCGTCTGCGGCGCAGCATAGTAACTGATGGCCTGATAGTCGATGGGGGGCACATGCACATGGCCCCACTTCGGTTCCTGCTGCTCACGCCAATAGCTGAAAGCCTTCAGGCGGAAGTCGAGCAACCACTGCGGCTCGCCCTTCTTCTGCGAGATGAGGCGCACCACATCCTCGTTGAGGCCTTTCTCAATGATATCAGTATGCACATCGGTGGTGAAGCCAAACTCGTATTTCTGCTCGGCCACCTGGCGCACGTATTTATTCTTTTCTTCTATTCCTTCTTTTGACATTTGGGGTGCAAAGTTACGAAGACTTTCCAAGACTTCCAAACAAAGTGGTGAAAAAGTTTCACTTCTGAGCGATACTTACAACGGCCTCACCCGGAAGACTGCTCTTCACACTTACTCTTGCCGTCCCAGCCTTTTGCGTGCTGCGAACCACTATCAGGGCGCGTCCCTTCCACGTCTTTACAATGGGCGTGGCATAAGGCTCTGTGTCCTTCAAGAGGGCAGAGGCGGCGGCCAACAGGCGGCCTCGCCCACTGACGTTAACCTCGCAGGGTATGGCAGTCTCAGGGCACACACGGCCGTTGCTATCGACCACCTCGATGGAGACGAATGCCAGATCCTGACCGTCGGCCTTCATCGTCAGACGGTCGGCTGTCAGACGCAAACGCGCGGGTTCGCCGGCAGTGCTGAGGGCTACGCTCTTGCCACCGGCTTCTGCGCGCAGTGTGCCTGGCTGGTAATCGACGGTGAAGACGGCCTTGAACTGCGTGTCGCGACTCACCTGCTTCACCTCCACCAGCTGGTCGTTGAGATAGAGCTTCACCTCTGGCTTTTTAGTATACACCTCTATGTTGATGGGCTTGCCTTCCCATCCTTTCCACGTCCACGACTCCCACATGGGCCATACGCTCCAGGCCGTCTCCTTGATGTTGCCGAAGTATCCGCTGGGCTCTTTCACAGCCATATAGAGCGTTTCGTCGCCGGGTGCCCCCGTGCTCCAGAGCATTTGTCTGTAGTGACTGATGGGCTTTCGCCATCCGGTGATGTCCACATCGCCACAGTAGGCCCCATGCCAGTCGGGCTGTCCACCTGCAACATAGTGCTCACCCTCGCGCTCGCCTTGATAGTAATAGCGGCCAATGCCCGACTCGCCCAAATAGTCGAGTCCCGTCCACACGATGTCGCCCACAATGTAGGGATAGTCATTGGCTAAAGCCCAGTTCCTGAAGGCATCGCGCGGATAGCTCTCTGTCTGCCACATCACACGCTGGGGGGCGCGCTTATGGTCGCCAGCATGTTTGTGAATCATATAGTTGTAACCCACAACGTCGAGCACCTCGGCGTGGGGGTCGTATATCTCCCAGTCGTTGTCCCACGAGCAGAGTGCCTCGGTCACGAGGCGGGTGCTGTCCATTTCCTGTATGGCCTGCTTCAGCTGCCGCGCCGTGGTAATGACGCGTATGTCCTTGCGCTCCATCACCTCGTTGCCTATGCTCCACGAGATAATGCTGGGGTGGTTGCGGTCGCGCTCCACCATGGCATGTATGTCGTCGCGGTAGCACGAATCGAAGAGTGTGGCGTAGTCGTGGGGCGTCTTGGCCTGTCTCCATCCGTCGAAGGCCTCGTCGATGACAAGCATGCCCAAAGAGTCGCAGGCGTCGAGGAAGGCGCGTGTAGTAGGGTTGTGCGACGTGCGTATGAGGTTGAAGCCGGCATCCTTCATCTGTCGCACCTTGCGTATCTCGGCAGCGTCGAAGGCCATCGCTCCCAACACGCCGTCATCATGATGCACACAGGCACCGTTGATGAGCGTTGGACGGCCGTTGAGCACGAAGCCCTTTTCTGCATCAAACGAGAATGAGCGGATGCCGAATCTCACCGTCTTCTCGTCGATGCATTTCCCCTTTCTCTTCAGTCGCACAGTGGCCGTATACAGATAAGGATCGTCGGGCGACCACAGATGCGGCGTGCCGATGGTGTATTTCAGCGTGTAGGTGGCTATATATCCCGATTTTAGCAGAGCCCTCTTTATCGCCAAGCCTTCCAATTCCTCCGGCACATCCATGTCCAACCGCTCGCCTCTGCCACTAACGGATGGCTGTTGATAGTTTTTCTTCTTGCTCAGCGTCGGCGCGTACTTATACGTCGGACCGTCATACTGCACAGTGAAAGTGCCGCCCTCGAAGCTTACCTCCAGGTCGTCTGTATAGCGCGACAGTTCCCCATCGTTCTCAATAGCTATGCTCATGTTGACCTGGGCCTGCGTCTCGCTGACCTCTGGCGTGCTGACAAACACGCCGTTCTCAGCGATGTGCATCGACGGCATGGTCTCTAACCACACATGGCGGTAGATGCCCGAACCGGAATACCAGCGGCAGTTGGGCTGCTGCGAGTTGTCCACCTTTACCACTACTTCGTTTAAGTTTGAAGCCTGCCGTTTATTGTTCGACGTTTTCTTCTTCTTCAGGTACGGTGTTATGTCAACAGTGAATGGCGTATAGCCGTAGGCATGCTGTCCGGCTTTCTGGCCATTGACATACACCTCGGCATGCTGGTACACGCCCTCGAAATGCAGCTTCACCAAGGAGCCATCGGGCGTGGCAAAGGTCTTACGATACTCGCCCTTTCCACCCTCGAACCATCCGCCGCCAGTGCCTGTGGCGCCGCCAGCATGCGGTCCCTCATATATATCCCAATCGTGTGGAAGGTCTACGTTCATGGTTTTCCCGTTGCGAGTAAACTGCCAGCCGAAGTCAAACAACTCTCGGCGCTGAACTTGCGCCATCGTGCCCAACGCAGTCATCAGACAGATGGATAGTAGCGTGCATCTCTTCATTGTGTGGTATGTTATTGGGGTCTGTACTTACGTCCGTCCTCTATATAGATGGCGTGAGCCGACTTCGACGTCAGGCGGCGCCCCTGCAAATCGTACAGTCCCCCTATGGGCTGAGGGTCGCCACTTACAGGTATGATGCCCGTAGGGTCCTTATAGTCGATGGAAGCCAATTGTGCGCCCACGGCGTGCTGGCTGTCGGTGTGTATGCGAAACACGAAGCGGGCCATAGCTTCGGCCGTAGCGCTCTGACGGTAGCGCAAGGCCTGCTGTATGGTGTATGTCTGGCCGTTGGCCGTCTTGCCAGGGTAGGAGCCGATGTTGAAGGTGAGCGTGGCAGGCGTAAACTCGCTGTAGACATAGCCCGAGTTCCAGTCGCTGACGCTGCCCTGCGCATTGAACCAGTGTCCGTAGCCATTGGCGGTGCTGCCCTGGTTCACACGGGCGCCCGTCCTGGGGTTGCAGGCATAGAACATGATGCGCCCTACGGCGGGGCCTCCGCTGCTCCACGTCTGCATCTTGGCGGCAATGTCGGCGGGCTGCATCTGCAAAGCGGTGCCGAGCAGGGCCGATGCTTGTCCCGACACATTGACGCTGGTGCCCTGATAGTTGTTGCCCGTAGTGGGCGGGAACCACACATCGTAGGTCAGCGTGACATCACTCACGGGGCGCCCGTCAATGACAGTCTCTACGCTCACGGTGGCGCGACTGTCAAGGTCGGTGCCCTCCAAGCGCAGACGATAGGGCCACATATAGTCGCCCTGGTCAGAGTTGTCATCCCATTTATGCTGCACATACACCTTCGGCGCTGGCGACACCACGAGCCACAGTCGGCTGGTGCCTGCTGGCACAGTGAGGTGCAGCTGAGCCGTTGACTCTACGTTGCCAGTGCAGTAGACGGAGTCTTCGTTGAAGTAGCGGCGTGTACCGTCGTCCATCAACGCCACAAAGCCTAAGCGGAAGCCCCGCTGCGAGGCTATGCCATTGTTGTTGTACTTCTTCTTGTTTGACCGTGCTATGGCCACGTCGTAGCGGTCGCTGCCGTCAGCGTTCTTGCCCACCACCGTCCAGCGCCACTCGTCGGTGGGGTCGCCGGGAGCCAATGCGCTGCCACTGGGCAATGCGGTGAAATGGGCAGTTATTGCCCCTCCGCCAGCGGGCACCTGCAGCGGCACCAGGTTGAAGCCTGTGGTCTGCGGACAGCTCATCAGCGCCACCTGATAAGTGTGGCCTTGGCCTTCGCTCTGGTTATCGTTCACCGCCACGCAGCGATAGTTGAAGTCGCCTATATAGGGCTGCCTATAAGGCTGACACGCGTCGAGGTCCCATGTAGCCAAACGGGCGGCATAGTCGTAGTAGAGGCGGTAAAGGTCGGGCACTTTCAGCCCCTTCAGCTTCATCAGTGCCTGGTTGAAGTCGCTGGCTCCCTGCATGGGCTGGTTCCACACCTGCGCCACAGTAGTAATGTCGCCATAGTGCTGGCACAGGTAGTACAGGAACCAGTAGCTCTGGTAGCGGTGCCACTCGTGGGTGAAGGCGAGGTGATGGGTGTTGCGAAACATAGAGATGCTCTGGTCGTACATCAGCTCGGGGTACGACTGGTTGGCCTGCCACTGTGCCGTCTGCTCCCAGATGCCGGCGCCCTTGCCCACAGGCAGGTGGAATCCGGTGCCGTCGCTCTGCGAGTCCTGATGGCCGCTGTGCTCGGCAAAGCACATATAGTGAAACGAGTGGCCCACCTCATGCGCCACACTGTGACCCACGGGCTTGCAGGCAGAGGGGCCGAGCCAGAGGGCAGATATCTGGAAGTCGTAGCCGCCGCCGTAGCACACCCAGTCGGTAGTGTGGTTGAGCAGCACCATGACCTTATACTTCGCAAGATTCGACGTGGTAGGGCTGACGAAGCCCAGCTTGTTGATTTCCAAATCGTAGAAGGCCTCGCACTTCTGCAGCAGGTCCTGTTCGTCGACGCGATAGGCCGATGGCGACTCCGACGGTTTCTTCTGTCCGTAGCCTTTGTCCCAGAACACGATGACGTTGTCGCTCTCCACTGAGCGTGTCTTCGACCATGTGTAGCGTCCTTCGGGGTCGCTCTCCTTGTAGAGCAGTGAGTCGGCGGGCCAGGGGTGTTGCCATTCATAGGGAATGTACACCGTTTTCTGAGCGTGAACCGATGCGGCCACAGCCAGCATCAGCAGTGTTAAGAGTTTTTTCTTCATTTGATGAGCAGATTTGTTTTTTTAGTCGTTTCGTAGTGCCTGTATGTATTGCCACAGCTTGCGGTAGAAGGGGTGGCGCGTCAGGGTGTGGCTGTCGCCCAGAATGATCACCTTCATTCGTGCCCGTGTAATGGCTACATTCATGCGTCGCAAATCGCGGAGGAAACCTATCTGGCCTTCATCGTTCGAGCGCACCATCGATATCACTATGATGTCGCGCTCCTGTCCCTGAAAACCGTCGACGGTATTCACGGTGATGAAGCGCCTGAAGGGCTTCAGGGCCTCGTTCTTGCGCAGCAGCTGGCGCAACAGCTGCACCTGTGCACGGTAGGGTGAGATGACGCCTATGTCGAGCCGCTCCTGCAATATGCGCTCGCGGCCTATCAGTTCGAAGTATGCCTGCAAGGCCAGGAGGGTGAGGCGGGCCTCCGACACATTAAAAACAGAGCCTGCCACTCCACCCACGCCCTGCGAGGAAGCTAATATGATGTTTCTGCGTTCGCCAGCCTGTTCATCCACAGAGTCCTTCTCTGCCGAGTTACCCGCTGGGAGGGGCTGTGACTGTGTAGCTGTGTCTATCCACGTCATCGGCAGGTCGAGGTCGAGAATGCTGCGGTGCTGCACTTGTGGTGCAGCTATCATCTGGTTGTGGTAGAACCAGTCTGACGAAAAGCGCATAATGTCCTCGTGCATGCGGTACTGCATGCGTAGCAGCGTCACCACCTCGGGGCGCTCACTGGCTATGCGCTCCATGAGCGTGCGCCCCAGTCCGCCCTTCAGTGCCTCGTAGCATTTCACCGTAGGCGGCAGCTGACAGTGGTCGCCAGCCAGTATGACACGCCCTGCGCGGCGTATGGCTATCCAGCAGGCGGCCTCCAGTGCCTGCGCTGCCTCGTCAATAAAGAGCGTGCCAAACTTCTGCCCGTCGAGAAGGCGGTTGGCACTGCCCACCAGCGTGCTGGCAATGACATGCGCCTGGCTAAACAGCTCCTGGTTGATGCGTATCTCCAGCTCGGTGGCCCGGCTTTTCAGGCGGTCCATCTTCTGGTGCCACGCCTCCTTACGCCCACGCTGGGAGCGAAGGTCGCGTATGGCCTTGCGTATAGCCCACAACTGCGGGTAGTCGGGGTGCGACTCAAAGCGACGCTCATAGGTGAACGAGAGCATCTTGTCGTCCACGCGCGAGGGGTTGCCTATGCGCAGCACATTCAGGCCGCGGTCCACTAGTTTCTCTGATATCCAGTCAACGGCCATATTGCTCTGCGCACAAACGAGCACCTGCGGCTCGCGGCGCAATGTCTCGTATATGGCCTCCACCAGGGTGGTGGTCTTGCCAGTGCCTGGCGGGCCGTGCACTATGGCCACATCCTTAGCGCGCAACACCTCGTTCACGGCGTGCTCTTGTGTGGGATTCAAGTAGTCGAAGCCCATGTCGGGAAAGGCGTAGGTCTCGGCCTTCATGCTTCTTCCCGACGTGTAGAAGAGGTCGCGAAGATGGCCCAGGCGACCTTTGGCGCGCATGGTGCGCTCCAAAGCCTCGAACATGAGCCTATAGGAGGTCTCATCGAAAAACAGCTGTATGCCTAACAGCGCGTCGGTGACCATCAGGTCGGCCAACGGAGCGCTGTCGGGCACACTCACCACCATGCGGTTGCCGTCAACATAGGAAACGAAAGCCCCCACTATTCCCCCGAGGGGAGTAATGCTTCCTGCAGAAGCAGCAGCTGCTGTTGCCGGGGCTGCCGGAGCCTTGAAGAACTGCACCGGCTTGCCAAACTCAAAGTTGTGCTCTGGAGGCTCCTCCTCGTCGGGCAGGGGCTTCCTGAAAATCTCTACACACAACTGGTTGAGCGAGTTATAGTAGTTGCGGCCCACGCTGACGGGAAACCACGCATCGCCACGGGCCACCAAGCGCTCTACGCCACGGGCCTGCTGCGCCTGTTGGAAGCTCTCCTTCTCTTGCTCATACTCCATCTGCAGCAGCATGCGCTGCCGCTGCAGCTCCAGTATGGGTGATGTTACGTCGTCGCTCACTACTACGAAAACTCCTTACTCTCTCCGGCTCCTTTACTTCACCTTTGCCTTCAAGGGGTTTCTCACGCCCTGGTAGGAGCGCAGATACACCTTTGCCGAGCCGAAGGAGAGATTCATGTCGAGGCGCACGGGCAGGTGATTGTCATCGTCGGTGACGAAGAACTTGATGAGCTCAGTGACCTTGCCATCCTCGCGCTCACAGAACGAGAAGACGAGGCAGCGGAACTTCTCGCCCGTGTCATCCACCTTATAGTTTTCCTTGCCCCTGTAAACCAGCCACGAGTCGGAGCGGTGCTTGGCGTCGGTAATGGGCATGGGCAATATGTCGCCCTTGTGCATGGTGGAGGGGTCGAAGTTGCGTGCGCGCAGGAAAATGCTCATCATGTCGTATATGCACTCGTCATAGCTCTTCTCCTGCCATTTGTGCTCACCGTGGCTGTTGATGCGGTGCATCTTCACCTTGGTGTAGCCATTGGGGTAGGAATACCACAGCTCGTCCACATAGTAGCGCTTTCCCTCCATGGCTCCCTTGCGATAGTAGAGCGGTGAGAGGTCGCTCACAGAGCAGTAGCTCGTCAGTGTGTCGCGCATCACGAACACACCGTCGAGCTTGTCGTTGCCCTTGGTAATAAGGCTGGTGCGATAGGCGGGCAGACCGTTGTATGTCGACATAACGGTCGACATACTAGCGGCTCCTACCTTCACCCAGACAAACTGCCAGTTGAAGTAGAGGTCGTAGGCCAGGAACTCACCTGCCTTGAACGCCTTGTTCTCTATGCCGCACTTGTTCTGGGCCTGTGCTGCGGGAGCGGTCAGTCCGAACAACACGAGAAGTAATAACATTGTTTTTTTCATCATTTTCATCTACTGTATAGTTTCTATTTCACCCTAACGTTAACACTGAGAACAATGTTGACGTTAATACGGGTGTTTATCAGCCGACAAAAGTAACACTTTTTCCACATAGATGTATAGATTATTGATTCTTTTTGTGGTTTTTTTCTATTCTTTCACCATCAGGCGGGCAGTGAGGAACAAGGAATCAGAAGAAATGACCATCGGCCATCAAGCTTACGGACTAAACTTCAGACTCCAACCCAGGCCACAGCTCGGGCTGTCCCTGCATTAAGGTTGGTCGTAGGCACTCCCCTCACAGGTAGGAGAGGGGCAGGGATGCGGTAAGTAATACTCTCCACCACGAACACCCTGCACAGTGTCCACACCGCCCCGGGTCGTTGACTTTGGCAGAAGAATAGCGAGTCAAGATAAAAATCCCTATATATATGCGCGCATGAGTGAAAGGTGCTTGCACCACTTGCACCACATTCGCCCTCTAACGTCCATGTTCTGCCTGGCGAAGTGGCGGGCGTAAGCAGCCTATTTCTATTTGTCTCATGTTTTTCTTTATGTTTCATGCTGCATATTTATTCATTATGTGTGTATATTTATGCATAACGGCGTGCCGCTGACCCATGAAGGCCCATTTCTCCCACGTGGAGGCGCCCCGTGAAAAAAAAGTCGCCTCCATTTTTTCACACGGCGGCCACTTTTTCTCACGGGGCGGCTCCGCAGAAATGTATATTTATGCACTTTGTGGCGGGAGCAAAGAGGCGGGCTTAGACAGCTAAGGACTCCGAGTGGTGCAAGAGGTGCAAGCACCAAGCTATCACGCGCGCGTAATATCGCGCGCGCGAGGAAGGGCCTCCTACTTTTCGAGTAATGAATTAGGCATGCCTAAAATGAAACCCCGAATAACAACTTTTTTTGTTACATGAAAGCGCAATCAGGAGCGCAAGGAGCGCTGTCGGAAGCGCAGGGAGTCCGTAGGCACTCCCCGCCCCTGTAAGGGGAAAGACTACGGGTAGGCGAGCTTGCTCGGGAATGGGGCAGGGGTGGGGTGTTGACTGCACTCAATGTAATATCTAACCTGCGCTTATTCAAGCTCTTAGGAAGATACTGACCCCACCCCTACCCTACATGGTAAGGACTCCCTGCGCAGACAAGGTAATAGTCCCCCTAACAGGGGCGGAGGGAGCGGCGGAGGAACCGCTTACAGTGGGTCGACATCATAGTAGAGCTGCAGACTGGCATAGCGTTTGTCTTGCAGCATCTGCTGCTGTGCCTGTCGCAGGTATTGTCGCACCTTCTGCATGTCGATGCCACACTCCAACTTGAGTACTATCTTGCGTATGCTGAGCGTTTTGATGCGCGACACGGCGGGCTTGTCGGGTCCCAGCACACGCGCACCAAACCAATAGCGCAAGCGGCTGCCCAGCTCAAGGCCCGCCGTCTGCACCAGCTGGTCGTTTTGATGCTTCAGGTACACGTAGATGAGACGGTGATAGGGGGGATAGTGGAAGGCCTGCCGCTCGGCCATGAGCGAGCGATAGAAGGTGTTGTAGTCGTTGTGCACCACTTGCTGCAGGAGTGGCAGTTGTGGCTGCCGTGTCTGCAGCACCACCAGTCCGCGCTTGTCCTTGCGCCCAGCTCGCCCGCTCACCTGTGCCATCATCATATAGGCATGCTCATAGGCGCGGAAGTCGGGCACGTTGAGCATCGCGTCGGCATTGAGTATACCCACCACGCTCACGCGGTCGAAGTCGAGTCCCTTGCTAATCATCTGTGTGCCTATGAGCAGGTTGGTGCGCCCGGCCGAAAAGTCGCTGATGATGCGTTCATAGGCTTGGCGGGTGCGGGTGGTGTCGAGGTCCATGCGTGCTATGCGTGCCATGGGTAGTATGTCGCGTATCTGGTCCTCTATCTTCTCCGTGCCGAATCCTCTGCCCTGCAAGTCCTTGCTTCCGCAGGCAGGACACTCTGTGGGCACGCGATAGGTGTAGCCGCAATAGTGGCAGGTGAGCTGGTTCATCTGGCGGTGCAGCGTCAGACTTACGTCGCAATGCTCGCAGCGGGGCACCCACCCGCACTGGCGGCACTCCACCATGGGGGCCCAGCCACGGCGGTTCTGGAACAGTAGCGCCTGCTCGCCGCGCTCCAAAGCCTCGCGCACGCGCGCAAGTAATAATGGAGAGAAGGGTCCGCGCATCATCTTCCGCTTCTGCAGGTCTTGTATGTCCACCACCTGTATATCGGGCAGCTCCAGCCCCTGGTAGCGCTCGTTCAGCTCTACCAAGGCATACTTGGCCGAGCCACGCTGCGGCTGGGTGTTACGATAAGTCTCCAGGCAGGGGGTGGCGGTGCCGAGGAGCACCCTGGGCTGCTGCTGCTCACTGCTCATGACCTGCGCAAGCATGATGGCCACGCTGCGTGCGTGATAGCGTGGTGCGGGATCTTGCTGCTTGTAGCTGGTCTCGTGTTCTTCGTCGACGATGACGAGTCCCAGGCGCTGGAAGGGCAGGAACACAGCCGAGCGCGCACCGAGTATGATGTCGTAAGGATGTGCCGAGAGCTGTTTCTGCCAAATCTCCACGCGCTCTGCATCGCTGTATTTCGAATGGTAAATGCCCAGTCGGTTGCCGAATACCCGGTGCAGGCGGTCCATCATCTGCACCGTTAGGGCAATCTCGGGCAGCAGATAGAGCACTTGCCGCTTCTGCTCTATCTCGCGCTGTATGAGGTGTATGTAAATCTCGGTCTTTCCGCTGCCGGTGACGCCGTGTAGCAGCGTGACCGGCTTTTTCATGAACGCCATGAGTATGCGGTTGTAGGCCTCTTCTTGCGGCGCGCTCATCTTCTTGATGAGTTCGGGGTGAGGGTCGCCATTGCGGTTCAGGCGGCTCACCTCCACCTCGTAGGTTTCCAGCATGCCACGCTTCACCAGCATGTTGAGCGTGGGCAGTGTGGAAATGCTGCTGTTTAACAGCTCTTCACGTGTCAGTTCAACGACGGGTTCCTGGGGCGCATCGCCTTCGACGGTGTCCCAATGCGACAGCTGCAGATAGGCTATGAACGCCTCTTGCTGCTTGGGGGCTCGCGCCAGCATGTTGAGCGCCACGTGCAGTGTCGTTTCGTGGCGGTAGGCCTCGCACAGGCGTATGTAGGTCTCAGTGCGGGGCCGGTAGCCCTCTTCGGCCTTCAGCCCTGCGGGCAGTGCCGCCTTCATCACGTCGCCTATGGGCGACATGTAGTAGTGGGCTATCCACTGCCACAGGCGCAGCTGGCTCTCCAAGAGCATGGGTGTGCTGTCCATGAGCTGCGCCACAGGCTTCACCTTATAGCCCTCAGGCTTCGTGTCGTGCAGTCGGGCCACTATGCCCACATAGCTCTTCGAGCGGCCAAAGGGCACCAGCACGCGCATGCCCAGCATCACCGACATGCCTTCGGGCACAGAGTAGGTGAAGAGCTGCTCCAGCGGAACGGGGAGTATTACATCGGCATACTTCATGGAAGAATCAGACGGCTAAGCCAGTGGCAGTTCGATGATGAACCGGCACCCGTCGTAGTAGTCGGCATCGATGGTGAGGTCGCCGCCAAGTATAGAGATGTGGCGCTTGGCCAGCGGCAATCCCAGTCCCAGCCCCTCGGAGTAGTCGTCGAACTTGGTGAAGAACTCAAATATGCGTTCGCGGTCGGCCTCGGATATGCCCTTTCCCTTGTCCTCTACAACAAACCGAACCACCCCGCTCTTCGGGTTTCCTTCCTTCTCAGAGGCAGACGGCATGCGGGATGCGGGATGAGTGGTGATGCGCATGGTTACATGCTGGCCGTCGGAATACTTCGCTGCGTTGTAGAGCACCTCGCACAGACTATGATAAAAATAGAGACGGTTGGTGCTGATACAGAAGTCGTCGGGCACCTCCGAATGCATGTTAATAACGACATCGGGGAAGCGCTGGTGTACGTAGCCAATGGTCTCACGTGCCACATCATTGCACGCCACCCTGTCACTGCTTTGGTTATCAAGCTCTTGCGAGAGTCCCATGTCGGAGCTGTCGAAAAGCATCAGCACCATGCGGTTGAGCAGCTTGGAGTTGTGGCTCATCATTCCAGAGATGCTTTTCTTCTCTTCTTCTGACAGTCCGGCATTGCCCTGGGCAAGCACCTGCGAAAAGCCCATGATAATGTTGAGCGGGGTGCGTATCTGGTGACTTAACTCCTGTAGGAACGCCATCTTCTGCCTGTCGGCCTTCTCTACTTGGCGTGTGGCCTCGGCCAGCTCTTCATTGCGCAGCCGGGTCTGCTCAGTGGTGTAGCGCACACTGCCCATGTGGAAGTTAAGCGCCTGCAGCATGGCGGCAAAGCTGTTCTGCAGCCGCCCCACCTCATCCACGCGCTTGATGCGCGGTATATACACCTCCATATTGCCCGACGCAATGGTGTGCGTCTTTTCAAGCAGTAAGCCTATCGGACGTATGGCATGGGCCACAGCCTTGTAGCTTATCAGCAGGATAACAAGGAGACCCAAGACAAACAGCGGTATGACAATGAAGTTGAGCTTTTGGTAACCCTGCAATATGTCGCTATCGGGGCATACAACGGCCAAGCTCCATGTAGTGCCGGGCACAGGCATATAGCATACCAGGCTCTTCACGCCGTCGATGTCAACAAACATGCTGCCCTTGTTGCCTGCCGTCATCTCATGGCCCAAGGCCACGAGGCTGGACTGCTTGCTCGGGTCGGCGCCAGTGAATATAGACTTCGTAAAGAGGCGAGTGGAGTCAGGATGTATGAAATAGCTTCCCCCTTTGTCGACCATCATGAAGTAGGAGTGGGGATAGGGTTTCTCTTGTTCTATGACCTTAGTAAAGTGCGTCAGATAGAGGTCGGTGGAGATAACGCCAATAAGGCGTCCGTCTTCGGTGTACAGAGGTTTGCCATAGGATGCAAACATTCCTTGCAGTGTCTGTTCAAATGTGCTTGCATAGTCGGTGTAGAAATCTACCCAGCAAGACTTCCCCTCGCGGCGCGGAGCTTTGTACCACTCTTGCTCGAAATATTCGTACTCTTCCTCGAAGAAAGAGGTGATAGAGTCGCCCTGCCTGATGGTATAGACTGAGCAATACCTGCCGTATTCGGGAAAAGCGTATGGCTCGCCACTAATGGAACAACCATCTACATGGCGATTAGTGCGCACAATACGACGGGTGAGTGCCAACAGTGAATCAGGATTCCAGTTTTGCATAGCAAACCAACTGCAGGCATTGGTGGCGGTCTCAATGGAAGAGAGGTTAAGGCTGATGCGCTGCATGGCGGCACTCAGCGCACTGTTGGCACGCCCCACAGCCTCATTGCGTATGATGCTGCGCGACTGCTGGAAGAGCACCTCCAGCGAAACGATGAAGATGGGCACCGCCAGGAACAGGATAACGAGGCTGAGCTTTGAGGAGAACGACCTGCGTATGTTCATCATGTGCGGCCTCCTTTCTCTTCTATTCCCGGGCCACCTGCTTTCAGCTCATCGTCAGATGTGCTGATGAGATTGTTCAGCAGTTCGGCTATGGCGTTGCCCTTCTGCTGTATGTCGTCGGCTATAAGGCTGATGTCACTGCCTTGCTTGCTGGTGCACAGGGCTTCTACATCCTTTTCGATGGCATCGGCAGGAGCCACCATCTGGTTGGTCATGTTGCGGAGGAAAGACATCTTCATGCGGTCTGCCTTCCGTGCATCGTCGAAGGCCACACGCAGTTCCTCACTGCGCTGCTGCAGGGTGTCGGTGAGCTGGTGCAACTCGTCTATGTATGCAGACAACGACTGCTGCATCTGCCTGAAGTTGTCCTGCAGACGGCCTATCTCGTCCTTCTGCCCGCTGGGTGGAACGCTCTCGTCAAAGTTGCCCTTGGCTATGTGCTGCGCCTTTTCTGTGAGCATTTGCAGGGGTTTCAGCTGCCAGTGTATGATGGTGCGGCAGAGCAGGAAGAGCAGCAGCAGTCCGACCACCGCTATGGCAATGACATAATAGAGCAGCCTGTTATAGTCGCCAAAGATATCGTCTTCGGGATAGATAATGCCTGCACTCCACTTCAGCTTTTCCAAGGTCCAACCTGCCATCGCCGTGCATTCGTATGGCTTGTAGAAGACATAGTAGTCGGTGCCGTCCATGCGGAAAGGACGATAGCCTGTCTGGCCAGAAGTCATAGCCTCGGCAGCCTCTCTCACCGAGGGGTCGGCACCTTGTTTCTCCGCCTGCATGAACACCGTTTGGTGGAACAGCTTGCTACTGTCGGGATGTACTATGTATGTGCCGTCGCTGGCCAGCAGCGTAGCGTAGGAATTGGCCGACGGCTTGGCAGAGAGGATAATCTGTGAGAACAGGCTGAGCGACACATCGACACCTATAATGCCCTGCGGCTGCCCGTCAGGGCCGGGAATGGGCAGGCTGAAAGTAGTGATAGGGTCAGTACCTTGCTCGGCTATCAAAGCAGGATTCATCCACATGGGCTTGGCCGACGCCATGGGAAGGGTAAACCAAGGCTGCTCGGTGTAGAGGCTTTGGCCAAAGATGTAGGAACACACGAGCGAATCGGCCTCCGGTCCTGAAGGCGCAGCGCGGTGCACATAAGCCATGTAGCGCTCACGCCCCTCGAAATAGTTCTGCTTGAACGCTATGGCACACCCCACTACATACGGATTAGACTTCACCAGCTCGCGGCAGCAGGTAAGCAACATGTCTGAATCGCGAAGAAGCGGCTTCATATTGATGTAGAAGTTGCCGGTGGTCTGCTCCACGCTCAGCAGAATGTTGTCGATGTGCTGCACTGTCTCCTCCAGTTTCTGCGAGGCATTCTGCACAGCCTCCTCCTTCACCGCCTTTCGTGCATAATGAAGCATGACGGCCATGGATGCTATGAGCAATAACGCTATAGCAACCACGACCATCAAACTGAGACGTACTGACAGTCTGCTGTTGAGGAATTTGGGCAGCCGTATCATACTATTTATGACGGTTGGCACGCTGCTGGCGGTACTTGGCTTTCTGACGGGCCGAGCCGCTGCCGTGCGCACCGGTGATATACTGCTTCTTCTTGGCCTTCGTCTTCACCTTGCCTTCAGAGGAGTCGCGGCGCTCGCCTCCCCGTTTGAAGGAGATGCCGTTCTGCAGAATACTTTGAAAGTCGTCTTCTCCTGTCATACTTATTGCGGTAGCAGATAATTCACTATTAATGGTGGAACAGGCGCACGCCAGTGAAGGCCATAGCAATGTCATACTTGTCGCAGGTCATGATGACATGGTCGTCGCGCACGCTGCCGCCGGCCTGGGCTATGAACTGCACACCGCTCTTGTGCGCCCGCTCAATGTTGTCGCCAAAGGGGAAGAAGGCATCGCTGCCTAAGCTCACGCCCGTGTTGCGGGCTATCCACTCTTTCTTCTCCTGCAGTGTCAGCACCTCGGGCTGGCGGCTGAAGAACTGCTGCCAGGCACCGTCGCGCAGCACGTCGTCGTGCTCGTCTTCAGATATGTACACGTCGATGGTGTTGTCGCGGTCGGCACGCCGTATGCCCTCCTTGAAGGGCAGTGCCAGCACCTTAGGGTGCTGCCGCAGCCACCAGATGTCGGCCTTGTTGCCAGCCAGACGGGTGCAGTGTATGCGGCTCTGCTGCCCGGCACCGATGCCTATGGCCTGTCCGTCCTTCACATAGCACACGGAGTTCGACTGTGTGTACTTCAGGGTGATGAGCGCTATCGTCAAGTCGCGCTTGGCTTCGGGCGTGAACGTCTTGTTCTGCGTGGGAATGTTCTCGAAGAGGGCTGGGTCGTCGAGGCTGATCTCGTTGCGCCCCTGCTCGAAGGTGATGCCAAACACCTGCTTCCTCTCAATAGGCTCCGGACGGTAGGCAGGGTCCATCTTGATGACGTTGTAGGTGCCCTTGCGCTTCTCGCGCAGTATCTGCAGTGCCTCGTCGGTATAGTCGGGGGCAATGACGCCGTCGCTCACCTCGCGCTTGATGAGCAGGGCGGTGGTGGCGTCGCACGTGTCGCTCAGGGCTATGAAGTCGCCATAGCTCGACATGCGGTCGGCACCGCGGGCGCGGGCGTAGGCACAGGCTATGGGCGACTGGTCGAGGCCCTCAATGTCATTGACGAAGTAAATGCGCTTCAGCGTGTCGCTCAGCGGCAGCCCCACAGCAGCCCCAGCAGGACTGACGTGTTTGAACGAGGCAGCGGCGGCCAGGCCCGTAGCCTGGCGCAGTTCGCTCACCAACTGCCAGGAGTTGAAGGCGTCGAGCAGGTTAATGTATCCGGGACGGCCGTTCAGCACCTCAAAGGGCAGCTCGGTGTCATCGGCCATGTATACACGCGATGGTTTCTGGTTCGGATTACATCCGTATTTCAGTGCAAGCTCTTTCATAGGAGTTGGGAATCATTCGTGTTATTCGTGAGATTCGTGTTCGAGAACAAAGAATCATCCGTGGTCATCCGTTGCTGGTTTTCGTTATTTCTCCTTGATGCTGCTGATGAGGGCCTGCACTTCGGGGTTGTCTATGGTGCCGGCATTCAGCTTCACCCAGATGCTGGTCTCACCTCCAGCGCAGGCACGGAACAGGCTGGTGCAGTTGGGGTTGGTCTCTTCGTAGACGATGAAGGTCTTGCCGCCTATCACCACGTCGTCCTTCTTCACTACATTCTCACGCTTGGCCTGATACTCCTCCATCTTGGCCAAGGGCTCGCTCTTGAAGCTGATTTCCAGGTTGGCAACAGTATTATCGTCGGCATCCACCTTGTAGAAGTTCACGTAGCTGCCCGAAGGGCCGTTCATCTTCCAGTCGTCGGGCTTCACCACGGTGAATCCATTCACATCGATGGTGTTGGCATCGGCCACTGCCTCAGTCTTCTGCTCCTCGGCAGGAGCCTCGGCGCTCTTCTCACCCTTGTTACCACCACACGACACTAATGCAGTACCCACCAAGGCTGCTGCAACGAAACTGAATAATGCTTTTTTCATTTCTTTCTTTGGTTTATAAAGTTAATAAAGTTATATACGCTGCAAAGGTATGAAAAAATGCACACATTGCCACATTTTTTAATGAAAAAGCGTTGCAAGGAGCCTATTTTTCTGCTTTCTTAACGCTACAACTATTATGAGGCGACCGCATTCTGGCGTTCCAAGGTAGCAAATCACCCTTTTTCCTTATGAGGAACCGCCTTTCCGTTTATCTTCAAGCATAATAACGTTATGTCATCCGAAGGTTCGGCGTCGCCTACGTGAAGAGCCACATCTTCAAGTATCCTGTCAACGAACTGCTTGGCAGTATCATCTTCTTTCATATTAAGTAGCTCCAACAAGCGGTCATCACCATACTGAACCATGTCTTTGTTTTCTGCCTCGTTTACTCCATCAGTATATATGACGAGCACTTGTCCCGTAATACTATCAATGTGTTCGCCGACGAACTGCAGCTTAGGCCACAAGCCAACAGGAGCATTCGATTCCATTTCCATATACCGCGAGCGTCCGTTAGCAATAATGACAGGCGGGTTGTGACCAGCATTGCAAAAGTCCAGACGTCCTGTTGCCAAATCAACAATGCCGATAAACATCGTTACGAACATTCCGTTCTCGTTGCCGAGCCCTAACGCCTCATTCAGACGGTTGGCTATGCTGGCAGGAGAGATGCCTTCCTTTGCCACAGTACGGAACAGGCTGATGGTATTAGCCATAAACAGGGCGGCAGGAACACCCTTACCGCTCACGTCACCCACACAGAAGAACAGCTTCTCGTCCTGGAAGAAGAAGTCGTAGAGATCGCCTCCCACCTCCTTGGCCGCACGCATGGAGGCAAACATATCCATGTCGGAACGCTGGGGGAAGCGCTGGGGCAGCATGTCCTGCTGAATGTCGCGAGCAATGCGCAACTCGCTTTCTATGCGCTCCTTGGCAGCAGTCACATCTTCCAGCTGGTCGTAGGCTTGCTTCAGTTTCAACATCTGCAGACGCCGGCGATAGAGGAAGAAGCTCAGGAAGAGGATAATGAGCAGCGCGATAATGCTCACAGCAGTCATAAAGATATGATGGGCATGCTCTTTCTGTTCCTGCGCTTCCATCTTCGACTGGTATTCCCTGATTTTCATCACCTCAGCCTCATGGTCGAGGCTGTCGTTCTTTAGCTGAATGGCAGCATTGACCAGTTCTATTTCGTGATTCTTGTTCTTCAGTTCCTCCGATTCTATCAGCAGTCGTTGCTGTTCCAACTGAGCAGCCTGCTGCTCTAACAGCAGCGCCTGATTGCGCAGTTCCAGTTCCTTGGCTTCGTTCTCCACACGAGCCATGTTCATTTGTGATGTCATCTCTGCCAGCAGATGCGCATTCTGTCGGGAGTTGACGGAGTCGCGGAGCACCATGAACTTCGCCAGCTTATTATAGGCTTTTTCATAGTCTCCCATCCGCATGTAGATATAACGCTCCATTTCGAGAATTTGGGTCTCGGAAGGAAACTTCTTACATAGCTCTAAAGCCAGGTCATACTCCTTGTGAATAATGCTTTTCCACACCTCTACCATCAGGCTATAGTTGCCGTTGCTATTGTAGGTCTCGCAGAGGGCTTTGCGCTCTGCATAATATTTGTCGAAATCAGACAAGCAGTCTGTGTAGTCCTTATTCCGCTGTACGCTGTCGGCCACGGCCATACATTGAAGGGCTCGTGCATTTATCATGTGCAGGGGAATGATATTGGGTTCTTTCAATGCAAGGTCTGCATAGCGGATGGCTTCACGACTATTGTTGCCGGCGTATGCCATTTTGCTCAACTCCAAATAGCCCGACGCGGCACTCTCGTCAGGGAAGTTTGCATGAAGGTATTCTATGGAATGTTTGAACCCAGCTTTCGCATTGGGGTGGTCGCCCATCATGGAGAGTATAGAGGCCGACACATAAGAGCCGGTGTAGATGCCGAACTTGTTGTTGGTGGCGGTAGCATAATCCTGCAGCTGCTTGGCAATCTGCAGACCGTGGCTGCGGCGCTGGTTTCTGCCCTCATAGATGCACTGATTGCCCCAAGCCTTATAAAACGCGCGGTCATCGCCCGCCTTGCGGCTAGCTTCTTTCAACTGCTCGGTCACCTCGAAGAACTTCTCCCTGTCGGTTGTGGAGAAGTATTTGTACATCTCGTTCTGCAACTGCTTGATCTCGGCAGCTGTCTGTGCTTTGGCTGGTAGTATGTACAGCACGCCCGTAAGCACCATAATAACAGATAAGATGCGTTTCAATTTCTTATCAGGTTAAATCAGAAACCCCAAGTGGGCCACCTGCTGTTTATTCTCTATCAGATCGATGAGGATGTTTCTTGTGCAAGTTACAGCCCCTCTCGTTGACTATTCTTTTTCGTTGTTGAAACTTTCAGTCTGCAAAATTACACAAAAAAGGGGAATTATTATTCAATTTGAGAATAAATATGTGTTTTATTTGCAAGAAAAGTAGGCGCAGAAACAAAAATGAAAGAAAAAACCGTGTGTTATGCATTTTTTTTGTATTTTTGCACGCGTAAACCATAGAAGTCACGACATGAAGAAACTGTTCGTTCTTGCACTACTGGCCATGATGGTCGGCCAGAGTGCCTTTGCCACCAACAAGACCTTCCCAATTAAGGGAACTGTTATCAGTCCTGCAGACAAACACATCCTCTACACAGGACGCATTAGTTTTACTAACCCTGAACGCCCTGCATGGAACTACCCCGGAGTGCAGATCATGGCGGCCTTCGAGGGTACGTCGCTGCGCATGATGGCGAAGCCCATGAGCGGCTATTTCATGGCGCAGATTGATCAGTCAGAGCCTTTCAAGGTGGCTTTCCGTGGCGAGCGCGACTCGGTGGTGACCTTGGCCGCAGCCCTGCCCGATGCCCGTCACACCGTGCGTCTGATGTATATCATCGAGGGCTATGAGTTTTTCCCGGAGTTCTGGGGCTTCGTGCTCGACAAAGGAAGATGTCTTGTTGAAGCGCCAGCCATTCCGTCGAGGAAAATCGAATTCATCGGCAACTCCATTACTTGCGGCTACGGCAATGAGGGCACCAGCAAGTATCAGAACTTTGAATACGAGACGGAGAACCACTACTACTCTTACGCCTCCATCACGGCGCGCAGTCTGGAGGCGCAGCATTGGGTGGTGGCTCGCAGCGGCATCGGCGCCTACCGCAACTACAACGGTCCGAAAACGGGCAATCCCGAATCGGATATGCTTGCACAGTATGAATATACAGGATACGCCTGGAAACCGGAGCTGCGCCAGGAGGCAACGTTCCTGAAAGAGAAATGGGACTTCAAGCGTTATCAGCCCGACCTCGTCTGCATCAACCTTGGCACCAACGACCTCTCTACGCCCAACTATGATTTGGAGCTGCTGAAAAAGAACTATCAAAAACTGCTGAAGACGGTGCGCCAACACAACCCGAATGCGAAGATTGTGCTGCTGACCGGTTCGATGCTCTACAACGATGAACTGAAGCTGCAGAAGCAACTGCTCGACAATGTGATGGAGGAGGCACACCAAGCCGGTGACAAGGAAGTGTACCGCTTTGACTTGTCGCCCATCGATGACGAGGCTTTCTATGGCAACGACTGGCATCCGAACATCTATCAGGACGAGAAGATGGCCGGTGAACTCACACCCTATCTTCGCAAACTGATGAACTGGTTCTAATCGCTGCAGACTCCGACAGATATTATGAGCAGCGGACAGCAACGGACTTATGTTGTTACTCCGACAGATATTATATGCAGCGGACAACAGCAGACTATTGTACTACACAGTGGGCGTGCGCCAGAAGCGGCTGGTCATGTCTTCCTGGGTGCCGTCGGGCAGAATGCGATAGAGGCGCTGATTGGTGGTGGGTTGGTTGAGCGGCCCTAAATGGCGTATGAAAGGCCCCACCTTGATGTAGTCGAAATCGGTAGTAGTCACCGTGGCAGGTATGCGCAATCTGCCGCTGTACCACGCCACCTTGAACTCCGGGTACTCCTCATGCAGATACTGTGCCAGCATGTTTACGCCCTTGGGATCGGCATCGCCGCCCATGAACGCTATGCAGGTAATGTCGTGGCCATACATGCTCACGAAGTCGTCGAGCGCCTCCGTATTCAGTGGCAGCCCCACGTCCTCCCATAGATACTTGCTGTGGCAGCCTGGGCAACGGCAGGGGCAGTTAGATATGTTAATGGCGAGCGTCACCTCGTCGGGTATTTCCTGAAAAACTATTGCAGTGTTAACATACTTCAGCATGGAGTAAGGTGTTATTCGTGTTATTCGTGTAATTCGTCTTCGTAATTAGCAATTATTCGTGGTCGGGGGGAGGCTTTGAGTCCCTTTGGTCGAAATAATAGTGCAAAGGTACGAATAAGCGAGCGAAGAACAAAAGAAAAACGTGTTTTTCTTTTATTCTTTCGAGCGAAAGTACTTAAGGCGCCAGCCAAAGGTACGAATAAGCGAGCGAAGAACAAAAGAAAAAGCCGAAATTATTTGGAAGTTTTAGGGAAATGCTGTAACTTTGCACAAAAACTATGATGGAGAGCAATTTCGTTGATTACGTTAAGATACTGTGCCGGTCGGGCAAGGGCGGACGCGGGAGCATGCACCTGCGCCATGTGAAGTACAACCCTAACGGCGGCCCTGACGGCGGCGACGGCGGTCGTGGCGGCAACATCATTCTGCGCGGCAACCACAACTACTGGACGCTGCTGCACCTGAAGTACGAGCGCCACATCTTTGCCCAGCACGGGGGCAACGGGGGTAAGGACAAATGCCACGGCACCGACGGCAAGGATGTGTATATCGACGTGCCGCCAGGCACGGTGGTGTATAATGCCGAGACGGGCAAGTTCGTGTGCGATGTGGCCTACGACGGGCAGGAGGTGATGCTGCTGAAGGGTGGTCGCGGCGGTCTGGGCAACTTCCAGTTCCGCTCAGCCACTAATCAGGCGCCCCGTTTTGCACAGCCGGGCGAGCCAGCACAGGAGATGGCCGTCATCTTGGAGCTGAAGCTGCTGGCCGACGTGGGTCTGGTGGGCTTCCCTAACGCAGGCAAGTCGACGCTGGTGAGCGCCCTGAGCAATGCGAAGCCTAAGATAGCCAACTATCCCTTCACCACGATGGAGCCCTCCTTAGGTATCGTGGGCTATAGAGACAACAAGTCGTTTGTCATGGCCGACATACCTGGCATCATTGAGGGGGCTGCCGAGGGCCGCGGCCTGGGTCTGCGCTTCCTGCGCCACATAGAGCGCAACTCGCTGTTGCTGTTCATGGTGCCTGGCGATACCGACAATATTGCCCGCGAGTATAACATCCTGCTCAATGAGCTGCGCAAGTTCAACCCTGAGATGCTGCAGAAGCAGCGTGTGCTTGCCGTAACAAAGTGTGACCTCCTTGACGAAGAGCTGATACAGATGCTGAAGGAGGAGCTGGGAGCCATATCGGGGGTGGGAGCGGCAACGCTGCCCGTGGTCTTTATCTCTGCCGTCACTGGCTATCAGCTCGACGAGCTGAAGGATGTGCTGTGGCGCGAGCTGAACAGCGCCAGCAACAAGCTGGCGGCCATCGAGGCCGACGACCGCTTGGTGCATCGCGACAAAGACATGGACCGCATAGCCCAGGAACTGGCCGACGAGCAGGCCGACGACGATATAGAGTATGTTGACGAAGAAGAAGTGGAGGATCTTGACGACTTTGAATACGAGGAAGACCCCGACCGTGATTGAAGTCAACGCTGTATGCAAAGCCCCGCCACCCATGAGTGGCGGGGCTTTTGCCTTATAAGCGTCTTTCATACAGACGGTGGGAAGCTACTGGCTCAGCATTACCGCTGATAGGGAAAAACCGTCAGCGCTGCTGAGGTGGCTACTCGTTGACGACAGGCTCGATGGTGCCGTCCTCGCGATAGAACAGCCGCTGCACCTTCAGCGAGCGCAGGTGGGTCACGTCGTTTGAAGGCACGCAGTCGTGGAAGAACAGATACCACTGTCCGCGATACTCCACGATGCAGTGGTGAGTGGTCCATCCCACCACGGGCTCGAGTATGACGCCTTGATAGGTGAAGGGCCCGTAGGGGTTGTCGCCCGTGGCATAGCAGAGCAGGTGGCTGTCGCCGGTAGAGTAGCTGAAGTAGTACTTACCGTTGTACTTGTGCATCCACGATGCCTCGAAGAATCGGTGCGGGTCGCCAGCCTTCAGGGGCTGTCCGTCGTTGTCGACAATGAGCACGCGGTGTGGTGCCTCGGCAAACTGCAGCATATCGCCGCTCATGCGGGCCATGAGGCTGGGCAGTGCCGGTGCGTCGGGAGCAGTGTAGAGCTGTGTCTTGCGGTCGGGAGCCGGGCCCAGGTCAATGCCTTCCTTCAGCGTGAGCTGCGGAGCCACGTTCCACTGCAGCTGTCCGCCCCACAGTCCACCGTAGTAGCAGTACACCTGTCCGTCGTCGTCCTTAAACATGCAGGGGTCTATGCTGTATGCACCGCGAATGGGCTGCTCCTGCGCAACAAACGGCCCTTCGGGCTTGTCGGCTATGGCCACGCCAAGATGGAACACGCCGTTGTAGTCCTTGGCCGAGAAAATGAGGTAGTACTTGCCGTCTTTCTCCACCACGTCACTGTCCCACATCTGCTTCTCGGCCCAGGGCACCTGGTCTACGTCGAGAATGACACCGTGGTCGGTGGCAGGGTCGGTCTCTACATTGTCGAAGGAGAGCACATGGTAGTCGCGCATCTGGAAGTGTCCGCCGTCGTCGTCGAAGGCTGCTCCTGCCTCCCAGTCGTGCGAGGGATAGATGTACAGTCGGTTGTTAAACACGTGGGCCGCTGGGTCGGCCATGTAGTCTTGAGGGAAAAGATACCTTGCTTTCATATTCAAACAGTTGTTATTGTTGGTTTGTTTACTGTGCGTTACCGTTTTCGTTATCGTTAAGAATGTCGTTAGCTTTAGTTGAGTGCAAAGTTAAGCAATAATTCGCGAAGCACCAAACGTTTCGGTTTATTTTGAGCTTATGTGGTAGTAAAAAAGCATCAAAAAGGCCGGTTATCGCGTTTTTGTTTCCTCTTTCGTGTGTTATATTGAAAAAAAGCGGTAACTTTGCAGCCATATTTATACATCTACAAACAAACTACTCAAACAAATGAAATCAAAACTATTCTTACTGCTTGCCCTGGCCGTGACGCTCTTCACCGCATCAAGCGCCAAGAAGGTGCACACCCTGGGCGACTCTACTATGGCTCCCTACGAGGAGAGCCAGACCGTGACCCGTGGCTGGGGCATGTACTTCGGACAGTTTCTCACCAACGGCTGGACCAGCGTCAACTATGCCAGGGGCGGGCGCGACGCGCGCGGCGGCTACACTGAGCTGTGGCAGACGGCAAAGAAGAACGTTCAGGCCGGCGACTATGTCATCATCACCTTTGCCCACAACGACGAGAAGAACTCTGGCATGGACGGCGTGGCCCTATACAACTATTATAAAAGCATCGGCAACGAGGCTGCTGCAGCCGCCGTCGACCAGCGCGGCACCGTGCCCTCCACCACCTACAAGGAGTATCTGGGCAAGATTGTAGACGAGGCCAAGGCTCTCGGAGCCATACCCATTATCTGCTCGCCCGTGTGCCGCAGCTATTTCACAGGCAGCACCATACGCCGCAACGGACGCCACGACCTGGGCGACAGCTACAAGGTGCTCACCGCAGAAGGGCCGAAGGACGGACCGAAGCTGGCTGCCACCGACCACACCATGGACTATGCATGGCACTCGCAGCAGCTGGCCGAGGAGAAGGGCGTGGCCTTCATCGACCTGACTGCCGCCACCGCTGCCCTCTATGAGAGCTATGGCGACGCCAAGTGCCATGAGTATCTCTTCGACGGCGAAGGCTCCACACACTTCAACACCACCGGCGCACTGCTCGTGGCGCGCGCCTGCGCACAGCTGATGCAGCAGCAGGGCATCCTTGCCGACGACATCAGCATACCCACCGACATGAGCGTCACGCCGATGGACGGCTACATGGGCCAGGCCTACAAGGGGCAGACGCTGCAGAAGGAGTTCACCCTGAGCGGTTTCGGACTGCAACCGCAGAGCGGCACCGTCAGCATCACCGCCACCGAGGGCATCACCCTCTCTACCAACAAGAGCACATGGCTGTCGAGCCTCAGCGTGAGCTATCAGGCATCGACTCTCATACAGACTTTCTACGCCCAGCTGACACTCACCGACACGGGCACGAAAGCAGGAAAAATAACGATTTCATCGGGCCAGAAGACCATCGAGATTCCTGTCACCGCCACGGCCATCGTCTTAGAAGGGGGCACAGAAGTGAATGCCTACTGGCGATTGGAGCAGGACGACAGCTACAAGCTGGACGGCCCCGCCACCATTGTGCCGCAGAGCTGGACAGGCATGTATGTGCAACGCTATTCCAGCCCTAACGCCAACACCGTGTGGCCTGAATGGACGGGCTACGACGCCACGCGCAAGACGCAGCGCAACCTGCTCACTGGCGACGCCTGGCCTGCCGACGAGATAGACGACAACCCCAACCGATATATAGAGTGGGGCATTCAGGCCGCAGAGGGCACTACGCTGAGCATCGACGAGATAAGCCTCTTCGTGTGCGGGTGCGGCGGCAACGGCATGTGCTGCCACATATACTACAGTACCGACAACTTTGAGACGCGCACCACCATATTTGAGATGAAGAAGATGCCCGCCAACAACATGCAGTATGTAAAAGAGCAGCCCGTCATCAAGCTGGCGGAAGGACAGAAGCTGCTCATCAGGGTCTACCCCTGGTACAACGGCGCCGCCACCGGCAAGACCATCTGCCTCTCCGACCTCACCATACACGGCATGGCCACCGAGAAAAACAGCTCGGGCATTAACGACATACAAATGAATGATTTGCTGAGAGAAAGCCAAGACGGCAACCCAATGGCCCATCGCAAAAACGCGAATCGAACTTGTTTCGACCTGCAGGGGCGGCGCATCACTTCACTACACAAAGGAATGAACCTGATGCAGCAAGCCGATGGCTCATTCAGGAAAATCAACCACGAATAACAAGATTATATTTATTAACAATCACGAATCACACAAATCTACACGAATTAGTATTTACATGCGAACACGAATCACACGAATATACACGAATTAATAATCACATACGCACACGAATCACTAATATTACTCCTACTTTACGATCACGAATCACACAAATCTACACGAATAATCCCTTTCATGCGAATAGATTCGTGTGATTCGTAATCGTTCTAACATGAGATTCGCGGCAGCTCATCTTTATAGCAGGGATTCCGGACTCACTGAGCAGCGCAGACACAACTTAGGCAGCGGGGGCACTGCATTGTGCTCTGGATATTTGAGCATCACTCTGTAAGAAAGAAGACTTTCGCGTGCGCGCGCAGTATATACGCGCGCGTGATTGCTTGGTGCTTGCACCTCTTGCACCACACTGAGTCCTTAGCTGCCCAACCACCCACTCATCACCCCCATCACAAAGTGCATAAATATACATTTCTGCGGAGCCGCCCCGTGAAAAAAAGTGGCCGCCGCGTGAAAAAAAGTCGCCTCTTTTTTTTCGCGAGGCGGCTCCGCGTGGAAGAATCATGCCATCATGGTTCAGCAGCACGCCGTTATGAATAAATACACACACAAAGTGAATAAATATGCAGTATGAAACATACAGAAAAGCGTGAGACAAATAGAAACAGACAGTTCACGCCTGCCACTTCGCCAGGCAGGGCATTGCCTATGGAGGGCGAAAGTGGTGCAAGTGGTGCAAGCACCTTTCACTCACGCGCGCGTATATATATAAGAACTTTCATCAGGCAAAGAGGCAGACCCCTGACAAGGCCTTGCCTGCGCTGAGGCTGCCCATAGGCCCCAACTCAGGCTGTGTCTGCAGGCATTTTGGGGCTCTGCACGAGAACGAGATGCGAGATAGAAAGTTATAGAATTAACAAAAAGTAGGTTCTTAAGAAAAATATTGTCTTTTTTATGCTGCAAATAATTAGAAAATGATTACCTTTGCAGTCGAAGTGTTGGGCATCGGCCCTTATGATTTCCTGATTACAAATAATTTTGACTATATGGTATTAGTTTTGAAAAAAATTATAATGGCTGCTGCCATGCTGGCGATAACCCTTGCCGCGACGGCTCAGCCCTCAGCCCAGGAGCAGGAAGAGCAGGCGTTTGCCCAGCGCATCTACGAGGCACAGATGAGCGGCAACGACTCCGCGTTCTACGATGCTCACAAGGCATTCATGGACTATCTGGAGCAGCGCGAGGACTGGGAGAAGTACTACCGCGCGTGGATGAACCGTGTGCTCTACGACATGAACCACAAGCACTATCACCGCGCCTTCACCCAGGTTCACCACATCACCGAGGACATACGCGAGCGCCATCAGGAGAAGTATCTCTACGTGCCGAACATGTGCCTGGGCCTCTACTACAACAGCCGCAACCAGCCGGAGATAGGCGAGGAGCACTTCCGCCGCGCCCTTCGCGGCATCGACACCGAGCGCGAGCCCGTGGCAGTGTTCAACTGCTACCTCTCGCTGGCACAGTCGCTCAGCTTCAAGCACCCCGCCGAGGCAATGGCCTGCCTTGACAGCCTGCCACAGCCCATGCTGCAGAACCCGATGTACGAGAGCGGCGTGCTGGGCTATCGCTGCATCATAGCCAACGTGATGGGCGACGACAAGGCCTTCAACAGCTATTACGCCCGGTACGACAGCATAAGGCAGAACCTGCCCGAGCAGTTCAATGCCGCCAACCTGCAGCAGGTGATGGTGTGCCGCTGCCTCATGCAGAACGACCATGCGGGAGCGCTGGCCTGGTGCGACTCTATCGACGTGCCGCTGGTGGCCACCGAGCTGCGCATGAACGTATATGAGCACATGGGCGACTGGGAACGGGCCTTCCACGCCTCAGAGCTGAAAGACAGCCTGTCGCACGCTGCCGACCGCGAAGTGCTGGAAGAGACCCTTGCCGACATTACCCATGACATAGACCTGCTGCAGACCGAGCATAAGAAAGCCGAGGCCCGGCGCACGCAGCTGATAATCGTAGTCCTGATGGCCATCGCCATCATTGCGCTGCTCGTAGCCCTGCTCATCTATCGCTATCAGAAGAACCGCAGACTGAAGGAGCAGTTCCTGCAACTGCAGGAAGCACGGCGCAGCACCAAGGCGGGGCAGGCCATACGACGGGCCTTCGTGAGCACCATACAAGAGAAGCTGAAGTCGCCCATCAACATACTGCGCGGCTATGCCCGTATTTTCAACACCCCCGACTTCAACCTTAATCCCGAGGATCGCAACAAGCGTTACCACGACATTGTCAGCGCCGCCAAGAGCATAGAGTCGCTCATGGATCCTGTGCTCGATTCCTATGCCAATGGCACCGCTGGTATCACTCAGGAGGAGAAGCGCATCTGCCAAGATGCACTGCGCTCGCCGCTGCAGACGCTGATAGGCACGGCAGAGTTTATTATCGATGCCAACGGGCAGATACCGCACGAAGAGTATATGCAGCTGCGCTCCGAGATATGCCGCGACGCCTACCACGTGGCCACCTCCACCAACAAGCTCGTACTGTTCAGCCTCTACGGCGACGATATTCCTACGCCGAAAGACGACTTTATTGGGCTGAATGAAATGGCGCGCTCCGTACTGAACAGCTACGACCTGCACCGTGAGCCGTCGCTGCTTTCAACAGAGAAGAAGAACACACTGGCCAAGGAGTTCAATACCGACGTAGCCGACGACGTGAAGGTGCATACCAGTTCGCTGATGCAGGAACTGCTGAACTGCCTGCTCGACAACGTCGACAAATATGCTACCGGTGGCACCGTTGTGATGAGTTGTCACGCTGAAACCGACGGCACCTACTCCATATCCGTCTGCAATGAGGGCCCAACGATTCCCGCCGCCGATGCCGAGCGCATCTTCGAACCCTTTGTACGCCTCCTGCCCGATGAGCACAGCCTGGGCATCGGCTTGTCGCTGGCGCGGCGACTCGCCATCTCCATGGGCTACACCCTCACCCTCGACCAGGAGTATACCGATGGGGCCCGCTTCGTGGTGGCCGGCATCTGACAACGTCAACAAACTGATAATACATGCTTTATGTTAGAAATAAAAAACCTGCACGCCCGCATCGGTGAGAAAGAGATATTGAAGGGCATCAACCTGACGGTGAGAGACGGTGAGACGCACGCCATCATGGGGCCTAACGGTTCGGGCAAGTCAACGCTCTCAGCAGTGCTGGTGGGCAATCCACTCTACGAAGTGACCGAGGGCGAAGTGTTCTTCAACGGCAGCAACCTGCTGGCCATGAAGCCTGAAGAGCGCTCCCACGCAGGACTGTTCCTGTCGTTTCAGTATCCGGTAGAGATACCCGGCGTAAGTATGACCAACTTCATGAAAGCAGCCATCAACGAGAAGCGCAAGGCGCAGGGCCTGGAGCCAATGAAGGCTGCCGAGTTCCTGAAACTGATGCGCGAGAAGCGAAAGATAGTGGAACTCGACTCAAAGCTGGCCAACCGCTCGGTGAACGAGGGCTTTAGCGGCGGCGAGAAGAAACGCAACGAGATATTTCAGATGGCCATGCTTGAACCAAAGCTGAGCATCCTCGACGAGACCGACAGCGGCCTCGACGTTGACGCCATGCGCATAGTGGCTGAAGGCGTGAACAAGCTGCAGACGCCAGAGACGTCGTGCATTGTCATTACCCACTACGACCGTCTGTTGGAGATGATACGCCCGCAGTATGTGCATGTGCTCTATCAGGGACGCATCGTGAAGACGGGCGGCCCTGAGCTGGCCGTCGAGATACAGGAGCACGGATACGAATCAATCAGGAATGAAGAATGAGAAGCGAGGCCCAGTATATAGAACTATATGAGCAGGCGCGACAGCTCATTTTCGCCCATTCCATCGAGCCAATGAATGCTGTGCGCGACGAGGCCTTCGCGCGTTTCAAGGCTCTGGGATTTCCGTCGAAGAAGGTGGAGCGCTATAAGTACACCGACCTGCAGCAGCTCTTTGCGCCCGACTACGGTGTGAACATCAATAGGCTGGCACTGCGCGTTGACCCCTATGAGGCATTCCGCTGCGATGTGCCCAACCTCTCTACCAGCCTCTATTTCGTGGTCAACGACCAGTTCTTTGGCAGAGGCGAAGGGCAAGAGCTGAGAGGCGAGCGAATGCCCCAGCCACAATTGCCCGATGGTGTCATCATCGGCTCGCTGAAAGAGCTGTCCTCTCAATCCTCACCCCTCATAGCTCACCTCTACAACAGTCTGGCCGGAAAGGACAACGACGCTGTGACCGCCCTTAACACCATGCTTGCCCAGGACGGCATGCTGGTGTATGTGCCTAAGAACGTAAAGGTGGAGCGCGCCATACAGGTGGTGAACATACTGAAGAGCCCGTTTGCAACGGGAACGGGTGAAGCACGGTCGCTCATGGTGAACCGTCGTGTGCTTGTGGTGCTCGAAGATGGTGCCGAGATAAAGCTGCTCTTCTGCGACCACACCGCCGACGACCTGCCCTTCCTTACTACACAGGTTATCGAGGCCTCAGTGGGACGCAATGCCAGCCTCGACCTCTACTGCTTGGAAGAGACGCACAACAAGAACATAAGGATAAGCAATGTCTACATAGACCAGCAGCGCGACAGCCGCGTCACCCACAACGTCATCACCCTGCACAACGGCGTGACCCGCAACAAGCTCGACCTCACACTGAGCGGCGAGGGCGCTGAGTGCGCCTGCTACGGCTGCGTGATTGCCGACAAACAGCAGCATGTAGACAACAACACCCTCATTACACACAAGACATCGCACTGCACCAGCAACGAACTGTATAAGTATGTGCTCGACGGCCATGCCACGGGAGCCTTTGCAGGCAGGGTGCTGGTGGAACCGGGCGCACAGAAGACGGTGTCGCAGATGACCAACCAGAACCTCACGGCCACTGCTCAGGCACGCATGTACACACAGCCCATGCTCGAGATATATGCTGACGACGTGAAGTGCAGCCACGGCTCCACCGTGGGCCAGCTCAACGACCAGGCACTCTTCTACATGCGCCAGAGGGGCATCCCCCTGGCTGAGGCCCGTCTGCTGCTGCAGCAAGCCTTTGCCAGCGAGGTCATCGACAAGATTCTGCTGGTGCCCCTGCGCGACCGTCTGCGCTACCTGGTGGAGAAGCGTTTCCGCGGCGAACTCAACAAGTGCGAGGGCTGCCGCCTCTGCCGGTGAATCACTTTGACAACCGCTTTACACCCCCTTGCACATACACTCCTTTAGGCGCGTATGTGGTGTAGGGGCGTCCTGACAAGTCGTATGCCTGCGGCTTGGCGGTGGGTGATGTGTATGGCATATTGCCCTTGACGTCAGGGCCGATGGCCGCAGTCTTGTCGTTGGTGAAGGCTATGCAGAAGCGGCGCGTCATGGTGGCTCCCGTCTGCCTGTGACGCACGGTGACAGACTGCACCCGCAGCTTTGGCCACATGGAGACGACCTGCATCTGCTGGTCCTTGTAATAATACGACACGCCGTCGTCGGTCTGCTCACCGTTGTCTATAACCTCGAAGTCAGTACCGAAGCCTGCGAAGTAGGGGCGCAGGTCAATGGTGAAGAGGGTGTCGGTGTTGACGACGAAGTGGGGGTGTGCCAGCCACTCCAGATAGTTCTCCAGGTCGGTGTAGCCATTCCCGCCGTAGTGGTTGTTGTTGGGGGTAGCGGGGTCGGTGTCGCTGAGCCGCTCATACCAGTCGGGTATACCGTCCTGATCGGTGTCCCATCCTGCAGGCCGCACGGCGTAGCTGATGTTCAAGCCATCAAAGCCCTCGGCATCGTCTTCGTGGTCGATGAGTCCTTTCTTCTTCGACTTGCTGCCCACGGTAGAGGTGGTGCCGCTGAGTGTCTCGCTCACCATGCGGCTGTCGTGCACATCGAGCACCGGCTGGTTGCAGCCCACGTCGCTGAGCACGTCGTGCCAAGCCTGCTGTGCCGTCTGCACCGTGGCATAGCTGGGGAAGAAGGGCTGACTCACAAAGACCTCCCACTGCTGGCTGTGCGTGGCCTTCACATTCTTCTGGTAGGTGTCGCCCTCCTTGTCGGTGGTGGTAGAGCCATCGAGGTTCTGGCGCAGGTTGCCGCTCACGTAGTAGCTCTGCGTGCCGGGGTGAGGGCCTTCGAGCGTAGCCTCAAGAATTATCTTCTTCGTGGTGGCAGGCCCCATCTTATAGTAGTTGCCCACGAACTGCCCCTCGTGTGTGCCGCCGTCGGTGGCGCGCCCGCCCCAGTTGTACACCACATTGTTGAACATGTCGTGGTGGCCGTCGTAGTTGCCCTGTCCGTCCAGTCCACCGCTCATGCTCCAGTTGCGCCCTTCGTTGTGGGCCAGCAGGTTGTGGTGGAAGCTGGAACCCTGGCCGCCGTTCTCGCCGCCGCCTATGGTGGCAGCATAGCCGTGGGCAGTGCCTGCGGGATAGTTAGGGTGCCCGGCAATGTTGAGCGCCTCGCTGATGAGTGTGCGCTGCAGCGTGATGTTCTTTGCCCCGCGGCTGGAGAAGCCCTCGTCGATGGTCCACGATATGGAGCAGTGGTCCATAATGGCATGGTCGTTGCCAGCCATGCCCAGCCCGTCGAGTCCACGGTCGGCGTCAGCCTCATCGGTGATGTGTCCGCGGCGCATGCGCAAGAAGCGCGTAATGCCGTCGCTCTGCATGCCGAAGGGTGCTCCACGCAGCATGATGCCCTGTGCGGGTGCGGTCTGCCCGGCCACGGTGACGTATTTGTCCTGACAGGTGAGCCGTCCTTTCAGATGTATGACACCTGCCACGTCGAACACGATGGTGCGCGGCCCTGTAGCCTTGGTGATGCCGTAGCGGAAGGTGCCCGGCTGCGGGTTGTCTACGTCGTCGTCGAGCGAGGTGACGTGGTAGACGGTGCCACCGCGCCCGCCGATGGCAAAGCGCCCGTAGCCCTCAGCATCAGGAAAGGCGAGGCGTCGCGGACGGAAGCTCCAGGTGTCGCCCTGATAGACGTTGCCCTCGGCATCCTCCTCGTCAACACGCCAGTAGTAGGTGAACTCCGGGCTGAGACCGTCGGCTTTGCAGGTTGCCGTAGTGAATACACCCAGCAGGCAAAGGGCATCGGGCTGTGAGCCTAAGAACACATGGTGGCGCACGGCTGACGAGGCTGCTGTCCAGCGCAGCTCCACTTGGCCGTTGCCGTTCCCATCGCAGTCGGCATGTTCATCGAGGTGTTCAGGCCAGGGGTCGGAGGCGGTGGTCTTAGGGTTGGGGCGGTCGAGCACTAAGGCGTTAACAAAGAGCGACGTGGTGTTATAGCCCTGCGTATAGTCGAAGTCGGGGTCGGGCGTGGTGCGGAAGATGATGTTGACGGGCTGTCCTTGGGTGGCATCGAAGCTAACGTATGACATGCCGCTCTGCGAAGGCTGCTGCGCGCGGTTGGTCTGCTCCACGCCAGTGAGCGCCAGCACGCCGTCGACGTAGACATCGATCTTCGGCCCGCTATAGCCAGAGGGATTGTTGTGATAGGCCAAGAGCGAGTGGCGGCCTTCTGACAGGCCCATCAGTGTGAGTGTCATGCCCACGGGGCCACTCTGTATCTGCGGCGTGTTGTTGTTGGCGTCAAGGCCATAGACGCCCACACCGTCGCTGGTGAGCTTCGAGTATTTGTTCACACCGTCTTTCCACCACTCGCACTTCAGCGTACGTCCGGCGCTCGCCTCTATGCCAAGGATGAATGTGATGCCGTCGACGGTGGTGGTGGCACGCGTGGTGTTGGCAAAGGTCCAGCCAGTATAGCCGTCGTCGGTGCGATTGGAACTGTTGTTGATGTCTATGCGCTGGGCACTCATTATGGCGCAGCACATCAGGAGGATGATGGAGGTGAGCAGGCTTCTCATATGGAATAATGTTAATTATGGTTTGGCATTGCGATAGAGGTGGGTGAAGTGCTTGTTGTAGAGTTCCGACAGCCCCTGACGGTTGTCTATGGCCTCGCCCACCACAATCATAGTAGTGAGGGTGAGGTGGTTGTCGTGCACTATGCGGGCAAGGTCTTTCAACACCCCGCGATAAATCTTCTGGTCGGGCCAGGTCAGGCGGTAGCAGGCGGCCACGGGCGTGTCGTCCGGATAGTGCTGCAAGAGCTGCTGCTGCACATCGTCGACAATGGCGGCGCTAAGGAAGATGCACATGGTTGACTGGCTGCGGGCCAGCAGGTGCAGCTGCTCTTTTTCGGGCATGGGCGTGCGCCCCTCGCCGCGTGTCAGTATGATGGTCTGCGTGCGCTCGGGTATGGTGAACTGACTGCGCAGCTCGGCAGCAGCGGCGAGGAATGAGGAGATGCCGGGCGTGATGTGATAGTGCATGCCCTCGCGGTCGAAGAAAGCCATCTGCTCCTGTATGGCACCAAAGATGCAGGGGTCGCCGGTGTGCAAACGTACGATGAAATGGCCCTTTTTGTAGTGTTCCTTCATCAGTGCGCACTGTTCTTCAAGGTTCATGTCGGCACTGCTTCGCACTACAGCGCCCGGCTTGTGGCAATCAGTGAGCGCTTTTGGGACGAGGCTTCCGGCGTAGAGGATGAGGTCGGCTCTTTCAAGCATCTTACGGCCGCGAACGGAGATAAGGTCGGGGTCGCCGGGGCCGGCGCCAACTATCTCGATGTGGCCTTCTCTCTGAGGGGAGAGGGGAGCAGATGCCTCGTCTGTCGACATGCTCACAGCAAGCGTCCAGTTCTTACCTTTAACCTTGGGTATAATCAATCTGCCCCCCTCTCCCTTTGGTAGGGGGCTGTCGGCGCCGAGGATGGCGGCAGCCTCGCAGACGCTGGGAGTGCCCACATGCCGGGCAACGGTGTCGCTGGGGTTGGGCACATCGACCGCAGCCAGCTCGTCGGCGGTGAAGAAGCGCACCGTCTCGCCCTTCTCGCGCAGCAGTGCAACGAATGGCTCGTCGGCCTTCACGTCGATGGTGCACCATTGCTTGGCACAGGGATACAGGCCTTTATCCATGATGGCCTGCTCTATCTCATTATATATTTTTACTGCAGGCTCGGCTTGGTGGGCGAGGCCGAAGCCGATGGTAATGACGTGAGGGATATACTGCAAGGTGGGGATGGTATCGGTCACCGTCTCGTTGTAGGGCGACACGACGATGAAGAGTTTATAGTAGCTCTCGTCCACCTCGTCGATACTGTTCACCAGCGTTACGTGGCTGGGCTGCGTGCTGCGCAGGTAGTCCGTTCCCTCGTCGCGTATCTTCAGCAGCAGGGCCGTGGGCTGGCGATTGACGAAAGCGAAGATGCAGTCGTTCAGCCTGCCGTCATCATAGAGTGTCCAGTTGAACTTACGGTTCAGCGTGTCTAATGCCCACAGCCCGGCGTTGTCGCTCTGCGTAGTGATGACGGGGTTGGCACCTATAAGGTTGGCAATGTGGTGCGTCAGGTCGTTGGCACCCCCCACGTGTCCGCTAAGCACGGAGATGACATTCAGGCCTAGGCTGTCGATGCACACCACGGCAGGGTCTTCGTGCTTGTCCTTGACATACGGCGCTATCGTACGCACGCAGATGCCCATGGCCCCGATAAAGACGAAGGCATCGAAGTGGTGCCATTCCTCTCCAACCTCAGAGCGTTGAATAATCGTTGCGCCCAGTTCGTGTGCCAATGTCGAGGCAATCGTGCTACCTGCCTCGCCGATGCTTATGGTGGCTATCTTCTGCATTTCAATATCGTAATAGGATGATTGTCATTAAGTTGAATGTGAAGCGGCGGCTCCTGCTTCAGGCCCAGTTCGCGGCAGGCATCGTCCCAGAGCTGTCGGCTGTCGCGCGTCACCTTAGGAGCCACAACACTGTTCATCACGATGATGCCGCCTGGAGCAAGCATGGTCAGCACCTTCGCCATGATGTCTTTCAGTCGCCCGCCGTGCCCGCCTATGAAGACAGCGTCGGGCGCTCCGTTTGTTGCAATATTATTGCAACATACAGAACAGAAGTCACCGACCACGACCTCTATGCCTGGGGCTCCGTGACGGCGGGCGTTCTCGCAGATGATGGCCTCGCACTCAGGGCGAATCTCAAAGGCCACGACGCGTAGATGGGGGAAGAGCAGGCGTGCCTCTATCGATACGCTGCCCGTGCAGGCCCCGATGTCCCAGAACACATGACGGTGCGGCAGGTCGAGTGCTTGCAGCGTGAGCAGACGAATGGGCATCTTCGTAATCATTTTCTCTCGGCCGTCGAGAAGCGCGAAGGAAGAGTCTGGGAGGCCAAAGTTTTTGTTAACACGCAGAGAGTCATTAATGCCCCACGAATCATTATTCGTGGTTTGCGGGATATTCGTGCTTAATTTGTGATTATCTGTGTTTAAGATGAAGCAGTTGGGCATGGTAAACTCACGCTGGGCAGCTTCTTCCAACGAAAGTGCAGTGACCTTTTCCTTAGACGGATTGCCGAGGTGCTCGCCCACGTACATATTATAATAGGTATAGCCGTAGTCCAGCATCCGAAGGGCTATGGCGGCGGGCGTGTGCTCCTTGTCTGTCAACACACCTATTTTCGCCGATTGCTCTATGAGTGCGCGGTCGAACTCCTGCCAGGGTCGGCCTGTCAGCGACACAATGCGCATGTCGTGGTAGGGCATGAGCAGACGGTGGGCCAGCATCTGCAGGGAATTGAACGAGGGATAGACCACGACCGCTGCCTCCGGCATCTTCCGCCGAATGGTGTTGGCGAAGCCAAAGAAGAGCGGGTCGCCTGAGGCAAAGACGGTTACACATTGTACATTGAACACTGAACACTGAATATGATACTGCTCAAAGACCCCATCTAACGGCGCGGTGATGTCTATCCAACAAGCATTGGGGGGCAACAGCGGAGCCACAATCTCGTGGTGACGCCTACCGCCCGAAAACACCCGCCCGTTCCTGATGATATCCAACACATCAGGAGGGAAGTAAGGATTGGGGTTGTCTGTAATACCTATGACAATGAATTGCAACATTCAGCTCATGAAATGTGTTATCGTAACTGCAGCATTTAGCTTGTGAAAGATGTTGTCACATCCCTACAGGTCGCGCCCTGGCTTCAGTTGCTCGGCATCGTCGAAGGTGAGGATGGCGTTGCAGAGTGTGGCGGCGAGATTGCTCCCGCCCTTGCGCCCCTCAACAATTATCTTTGGAATGTTCTTGAAGGGCTTTACTCTATGCTTCGACTCCTGCACGTGGACGAAGCCGACGGGGGCGGCGATGATGCCTGCGGGATGGGCCTTGCCTTTGCGTATAAGGTCGCACAGCTCTATCAGCGCTGTCGGCGCATTGCCGAAGACGAAGAGAGCGTCAGGGTGCTCCTCAACGGCAAGACGGATACCTGCCTGGGTGCGGGTCAAGCCCAGCCCCTGCCCCTCACCAAGAGAGGAGGGGATGCCTGCTCCCGACCCTTCCTCAGGGGAGGAGAGTTTAGTCAATTGTGCCACGCGAGGGTCGCTGAGGTAGCACTTTGCTTCGATGCCGAGCCTTGCTAATGCGCCCTTGCGTATGCCGCTGGTCACCATTGTCACGTCTGTCACGATGGTTTTCAGTGTTCCCTTGCGCACCATATTATATAATGTCTCGACGGCTCCCTCGTCGGTATAGAGAATATCCTCCATCTCGAAGTCGGCAGTGGTATGGATGGCATGCAGCAGTGCCCACTTATGGCCAAGGAGATAGTCCTTGCGTTTGAGTTCGCCTTCGATCGTGCGGAACGACTCCATCATTATCTGCTGGCCAATCAAGCCCCCTTCAGGGGTGGGTCGATAGTATCCCCTCGGCGTAATCAACTTCCCCTCAGCCACATACGACTGTGAATTGCCTATCAGTATCACCGTAAACATATCCACATCGTCTGGGTCGAAAGCGCCGAGTGTGGTCAGCTTCACCTCTTGCTCCTTGCGTCCTGCCTGGCGCACATAGCCCACGGGAGTGCTGGCACTGCGTTCCTGCAAGAACAACTCCTGCAAGCGGTAGAGCTGCCAGTAGCGGCCTTGCGACTTGGGGTTGTATACGGCGGTAACGAAATCGGCTGCGGCAGCCGCTTTGATGCGCCGCTCTATGAGCTGCCACGGCGTCATCAGGTCGCTGAGCGAAATGACGCAGAAGTCGTGGCCAACAGGTGCGCCAAGCAGCGATGCCGCCTTCTGAAAGGCAGAGATGCCTGGCAGCACCTCTATCTCAACCTGCGACGGGGAAAGCGTAGCATGCGAACCGTCTGCCAGCGCTCGCTCGCGTGCCATCTCATAGAGCAGCGGTGCCATGCCGTAGATGCCGGCATCGCCGCTTGAGACAACCACTACGACCTTCCCCTCCTGGGCCAGGAGGAAGGCCTGTTCGGCACGCTCACGCTCATGTTTCATGCCCGTATCAATGCACGCACAGCCTTCACGCAGATAGGGTTCAATAAACTGAAAATAGTACTTATAGCCCACCACGGCATCAGCCTGCCTGATGGCCTCAGCCACCGCCGGCGTGATGTCTTCCCTACTGCCCGGACCTATGCCCACCACGATAATCTTTCCTGCCATACTCCTTTCGACCACGAATAATTCACTTTTAAATCACGAATAACATGAATGATTAGCTTCTATTTTCGAACACGAATCACACGAATCTCACGAATGACCATTCATACTATCAAACACGAATCACACGGATAATTAGTTCCTTACCTCCAAGCACTTCAGGTTCTTTTCAAGCTGGGCGGTGGAGCTGGCACCCACGAGCACGCTGGTGACGCCGCGCTGCTCCAGAATCCAGCGCAGGGCATGCTCGGCCAGCGTCTGGCCTTGTGCCTGTGCCTCGGTGTTCCATTGGCGCAGCTGCTGCAAAAGTTCGGGAGTGAGCATCGTCTCCTTGAGGAATTTTCCCTTGGCCATGCGTGAGTCCTTGGGAATGGCAAAGCCCCTCTTCTCGCCGCTATCGTCAGGGGTAGCAAGATAGCGGTCGGTAAGCAGTCCCTGTGCCAACGGCGAGAACGAGATGAAACCCACGCCGTTGTTGGCGCAGAAGTCGAGGATACCCTCTTCCTGCGGCTCGCGGTTGAGCATATTCAACTTTCCCTGATAGATGAGCAGGGGCACGTCACGCTGGCGCAGGTAATCGTAAGCATAGCGAGTGGCTTCCAATGGCCAGCGACTGATGCCCACATAGAGCGCCTTGCCCGCCCTCACAATGTCGACAAGTGCCTGCAGCGTCTCTTCGAGCGGCGTCTCGGGGTCGTAGCGGTGCGAGTAGAACAGGTCTACATAGTCCAGATGCATGCGTTTGAGTGACTGGTCGAGCGAGCTCATGAGATACTTCCTCGACCCCCAGTCGCCGTAGGGGCCAGGCCACATGTCGTAGCCAGCCTTCGTGGCGATGAACAGCTCGTCGCGATAGGGACGGAAGTCCTGATCCATAAGCCGCCCCACGGTCTCCTCGGCCGAGCCGTAAACGGGGCCGTAGTTGTTGGCCAGGTCCCAGTGCACCACACCGTGGTCGAAGGCAAAGCGCGTTATCTCGCGGCTGCGCTCATAGGGATCCACGCTGCCGAAGTTATGCCAGAAGCCCAGCGACAGCCGGGGCAGCAGCACACCGCTGTGCCCACAGCGGCAAAATGTCATCCCGTTGTCGTAGCGGGATGGCAAGGCTGAATATGTTTCCATCGTTCTTTACTTCTTGAAGATAGATGCAACAAACAGGATGAGGGCAGCACCAACGACGGCTGTTCCCAACTGGCCTACCAGCCCGCCCCACGATACATTGAGCGCCTGAAAGAGCCATCCGCCTACCACACCGCCGAGAATGCCCAGCAACAGGTTAATAATCAGGCCAAAGCCGCCGCCTCTCATCAATTTGCCAGCAATGAAGCCAGCCAGGCAGCCAATCACAACAGATAAAAGAATTCCTACCATAGTTTAATTGTTTTTAATAGATAAATATTTGCGACACGTTATTCATCCTGCCATATCAGTCGTGCCGGACTTTCGACTTTTCAAGGAACACACGCAGCGGCTCGCTCTCCAAGATGGAGTTCTTACACACATGGCTGTAGGGCAGAAGACTTTCGGGAGTGAAAGTATACTGAAACCCTTCTGGCAAGCTTTCTGCTATTTCGCTGTCGCCGCTGCCGCCTGCCGGGCTATCCGCACAGATGGTGTCTTCCAAGAGAAACGGCTTCCCCTCGCGGTCGAAGAAAAGGGTCAGCGTAGTCTTCGCGCCATGCTGCTCGTCTCTCTCCACACCAATCTCTATGTCTGAGTGCACGAACCTCAGCCCGTATTCCTGGGCAAAATCTTCGGCGTAGGAGTCATACACACCGCGCACCACCACGTCGTTCTTTCGGAGCAGTTCTTCCAAGGCAGGGGTCACGCCGATGTATGTCACCGTTTCTGCCACGACAATCTGCTTCAGCGTGGGAAACACCTCCAAAAACCCTTCATGCACCCCCGTTACGCCGCTGTAGAATCTGAACGATATGTCCTCCACCTTCGTATAGCGCCGAATGAACTGCGGAATGTTTTCCGGGCCCACCTCCCCTCCGCCGTAGGCACAATAGCCGCTGTATGACCTGCATGCGTCGCCAGATATCAACATTTCCCTTCTGGTTTATTGCTGAAGGCCAAGGCATACATGCGCATCTGCTTCACCATGGCCACGAGTCCGTTGGAGCGGGTGGGTGAAAGATGCTCACGCAGCCCGATGCGGTCGATGAAGTAGAGGTCGGCATGCAGTATGTCGTGCGGTGTCTGGTCGTCGAGCACTCGAATGAGCAGCGTCACAATGCCCTTCACTATCAGTGCGTCGCTCTCGGCCTGAAAGTGTATGCGTCCTTCGGGAGTGAGATCTGCCTGCAGCCACACACGGCTCTGGCATCCGTCTATGAGATTGCTCTCGGTCTTGTATTTCTCTGGCAGCGGCTCCTGTCCGTTGCCTATGTCTATAAGCAGCTGATAGCGGTCCATCCAGTCGTCAAAGTCCTGGAATTCCTCGATAATCTCGTCTTGTCGGTCGTTGATAGTCATATTGATGTTAGTTTGAATAGCTTGTCTGACGGGCGCACCTTATCCGTAACGGGGATGGCACAGAGCCGCCCCTGCACGGCCTCATCTACAGGATGCCCGTCCTGGTCGTGTATCTCAGTGGCGGTGAGATACATCACCCCCGTGGTGGGGCCGGTGACGAGCAGCTTGTCGCCTATACTGAAGGTGGTGGCCTCTACGCTGAATTCCCCCACCCCAATGCGTGAGTAGTACTTTGTGGCGCGCCCCACATACACCTTGCGCTCGGTGGCATTGCTGCCATAGGTCTTGTTCCACTCGCCCATGAGCTGCCCCTGATAGTAGCCGTCCCAGAAGCCACGGTTAAAGACGGTGGCCAGACGGCGGTCCCATTCGTCTTTCCGCTCGTCGGTGAACGTGCCGTCGAGCACAGATTGTATCGCCTCCTTGTAGCAGCTCACCACATTGTACACATATTCGGGTCCGCGGGCACGCCCCTCAATCTTGAATACACGCACGCCTGCACGCATAAGGCGGTCAATGAAGCGAATGGTCTTCAGGTCCTTGGGACTCATGATGTACTGGTTGTCTATCTCCAGCTGATGTCCTGTCTCGTTGTCGGTGGCAGTATAGCTGCGGCGGCACACCTGTATGCACTCACCACGGTTGGCACTGCGATTGGCGGCATGCAGGCTCATGTAGCACTTGCCGCTGATAGCCATGCAGAGGGCACCGTGGCAGAACATCTCTATGCGCACTGGCTGCCCGCTGGGGCCGCAGATATGCTGCTCCACTATCTGGCGGTGAATGGTCTCCACCTGTTCTATCCTCAACTCGCGTGCCAGCACCACCACATCGGCAAACTGTGCATAGAAGCGCAGCGCCTCCACATTGCTGATATTCAGTTGGGTGCTCAGGTGCACCTCCATGGGTTTTAGTGCAGGGTGCGGAGTATGGGGTGCGCCCTCCAAGCCACTCCTACAGTACTGCATCACGGCCACATCGCTGGCAATGATGGCGCTGATGCCTGCCTGACGGGCAGCATCAACTATCTGCCGCATCAGTTCCATGTCATCGTCATAGATGATGGTGTTCACGGTGAGATAGCTCTTGATGCCGTGCTCACGGCAGGTGGCTGCTATCTCCTTCAGGTCGTCGATGGTGAATGCCGATGCCGAGCCGGCGCGCATATTCAGTTTCTCTATGCCGAAATATATGCTGTCGGCGCCTGCCTGTATGGCCGCCGCCAGCGACTCGCGGCTGCCCACGGGTGCCATCACCTCAAAGTCTTCCTTCTTCGCAATCATAGTACTTGACGGGGGAGGCTCTTTCCGCGCCGCAGAGCGGCACGGCACGCAACACGGTGCAAGCCAAATATTCTTGTTTTTCTAATTCTTTTCAAGTCTCAGTGCCAGTGCCCGGTCTTCGGCGGCCTCCATCAGCTCACGCTCGCCGGGGCCTTTGTCGTTTTGGCCACAGAGATGCAGTATGCCGTGTATGATGACGCGATGCAGTTCTTCATCGTAATCCTTCTCATATTTCTCGGCATTGCTGCGCACGGTGTCGAGCGATATCACGATGTCGCCGTTCAGTATGTTGCCCTCGCAGTAGTCGAAGGTAATGATGTCGGTGTAATAGTCGTGGCCCAGGTACTCGCGGTTCACCTGGAGTATGTGCTCGTCGTTGCAAAACAGATAGCCCACCTCGCCCACGCGCTTACCATAGGTCTTTGCCACGGCTCGAATCCAGGCCGTGGTGTCACGCTTCCTGATGGCGGGCATCTTCACGTTTTCTGTAGAATAGCTTATCATCGTGGTATGTTCTTATTATTCCGCTGTTGGTAGAAAAGACGACACGTTCTGTCCGTAGTGTTGCAATTCGCGCACCATGCTGCTGGAGATGCTGGCCAGGTGTGGCTCGGCATAGATGAGGATAGTCTCCACCTCGCCGTTACTGAGCATGCGGTTGACGTCGGCCTGGTCGCGCTCGTACTCAAAGTCCTTCACCGAGCGCACGCCCTTCACAATGAAGCGTGCCCCCTGCTCACGGGCAAAGTCAACGGCCAGCCCATAGTAGGGTTTCACTTCTATGCGCGGTTCATGGCTGTAGATTCGCCGTATGGCCTCGGCGCGCTCCTCGGCCGACGGCTGTCCTGGTTTGTTCACCTGCTGCCCCACCACGCCGACGACCAATCGGTCGAAGAGCGGCAGCGCTCTGGTAACAACAGAGTCGTGCCCCACTGTAAACGGGTTGAAGCTTCCCACAAAAAGGCCTGTCTTCATTACTTCTTCATTCTTTAATTGTTTCTCGGCGTAGCCTACAGTTCCTCACTACCCTACCCCTCACTACCCAAACAAGTCGGGATGCATAATATTGCCTGTGTAGGGGTTGCGGCCGAAGTGCCGGTAGGCCAGCTCAGTGACCATTCGTCCGCGCGGTGTGCGCTTAATGAATCCCTCCATGATGAGGAATGGCTCGTACACCTCCTCCACGGTGCCGCTGTCTTCGCCTATGGCGGTGGCAATGGTGGTGATGCCCACGGGTCCGCCCTTGAACTTGTCGATGATGGTGAGCAGAATCTTGTTGTCTATCTCGTCCAGCCCGTACTTGTCGATATTCAGGGCGGTAAGCGCCACCTGCGATATAGCCATGTCTATGCCTCCGTTGCCCTTCACCTGCGCGAAGTCGCGCACGCGGCGCAGCAGCGAGTTGGCTATGCGGGGTGTGCCGCGCGAGCGTCCGGCTATCTCCAGTGCCGCATCTTCAGTAATGGGCACTCCCAACAGCTTGGCCGAGCGCTCAACGATGGTGCAGAGCGTCTCGGGGGCATAGTACTCCAAGTGCATGTTGATGCCGAAGCGTGCGCGCAGCGGTGCGGTGAGCAGTCCGCTACGCGTGGTGGCTCCCACGAGTGTGAAGGGGTTCAGGTCTATCTGTATGCTGCGTGCCGACGGCCCCTTGTCTATCATGATGTCGATGCGATAGTCCTCCATGGCAGAGTAGAGATACTCCTCGACAACGGGCGACAGGCGGTGTATCTCGTCGATGAAGAGCACGTCGCGCGGCTCCAGCGAGGTGAGTATGCCAGCCAGGTCGCCGGGCTTGTCGAGCACTGGTCCGCTGGTTATCTTGAAGCCCACGCCCAGCTCGTTGGCAATAATGTTCGAGAGGGTGGTCTTTCCCAGTCCGGGAGGGCCGTGCAGCAGGGTGTGATCAAGCGGCTCGCCACGGTATTTGGCGGCCTCTACAAACACACGCAGGTTCTCCACCACTTTCTCCTGCCCGCTGAAGTCACTGAAAGCCAGTGGCCGCAGGGCGTTCTCGAAGTCTTTCTCGCCGGCTGTCGGAGCGGAGTAGCGTTCCTGACGTATGTCGAAGTCTGTGTCTTGCATTATCCTATGGTTATGGAGCCTCCGGGGCTAATGGGGGCTAATCGTTCATGCCGTCTACCACCTTGCAGATGTCGGCAAAGATACGGTCCAGCTCTCCCAGTCCGTCTATGTGGTGGTGTATGCCCTCCTGCTTGTACCAGTCTATGAGGGGCTGTGTCTGCGAGTGGTACACCTGCAGGCGTTTCTTTATGGTTTCCTCGTTGTCGTCGGCACGCCCACTCTGCTGTCCGCGCAGCAGAAGTCGCTTCATCAGCTCCTCCTCGGGCACGTCAAGCTCAATCATCGCAGCCACCTTGTCGCCGCGCTCGGCCAGCATCTTCTTCAGGGCCTCAGCCTGCGGTATGGTGCGGGGGAACCCGTCGAATATCACGCCCTTGTGGCCGCGTCCGAACCCGTCGTATACCGAGGCGAGGATGCTCACCATCAGCTCGTCGGGTATCAGCTGCCCCTGGTCTATGTAGCCCTGGGCGGTCTTGCCCAACTCACTGCCTTTCTTTATCTCTGCACGCAGCACGTCGCCGGTGCTGATGTGCTCCAGGCCGTAGTGCTCTATGAGCTTGTCGCTCTGCGTTCCCTTGCCAGAGCCGGGAGCGCCGAATAATACAATGTTCTTCATATTGATATGTTGTTCTACTTGGTTTTGTTCCACTTGGTATTCCTTCCCCTTGTACCATACATCGGGAAGCAGGTCGCCCGGCTGAGTCTGCGTGGCGTCGCTGGGCATGTTGGGCAGCTTAATGAAACGCATTTCTAGTTAAGGTTATCGTTAGGGGTTAGAATGAGGGTTAACGTTAGGGTTCCACCAGTGTATAGATGTCCTTCAACCCGCGCGCCGCCTGGTCGTAGTCCAGACCATAGCCTAAGATAAACTCATTGGGAATCTTAAAGGCACAGTACTTCACGTCGAGCGCCACCTGCAGCTTGTCGGGCTTCAGCAGCAATGCGCATACGCTCACCGAGGCCGGGCGCCTTGTGCCCAGTGTCTCTATCATCTGCTTCATGGTGAGACCCGTGTCAATGATGTCCTCTACGATGATGACATCGCGGCCAGTCAGGTCTTCGTTGATGCCCAGCACCTCTCGCACCTTGCCTGTCGACGTGGTGCCCTGATAGCTGGCCAGCTTCACGAAGGATATCTCACAAGGAATCGTCATCTCGCGCATCAGGTCAGCGGCAAAGATAAACGCACCATTCAGCACGCCCAGCAGCAGCGGGTTCTTGCCCTCCATGTCGCGGCTTATCTCCTTGGCCAGTTCTTTCACTCGCTGTTTAATCTCTGCTTCGGGAATAGATGTCTCGAAGGTCTTGTCTAATACTGTTACTCTGCTCATTTTGGTCAATGGTGTAAATTTGGTGCAAATTTAGGAAAAAAAGTTGAATAATCGGCCAGTTGACGTAAAAAAAATAACTAATTTCTTTAAGATTTGTATGTTCCTGAGCGCCCTGCCCCTGCGCAGCCCGCATCTATATCGTTTTTAGTCTTTCGTTCAATTCACGCACGTCAGACAGCAGATTCCAGATGCTGTCCTCGGAAAGCACGCCACGCTTCAGGTCGGCGGGCAATAGCCCAGCCTCATCGTCGGCATAGTCCTGCTTCCATGTATCACTGCCGTAATACTCGCTCAACGCTGTAATATCCTCCTGCACTGCCTCGTAGTTGTCGAGTGCAACAGAGAGTTCCATCACTGCTTTTGCCGCCCTGCTCAGGCGCTGCTCCATCTCCATAATACGTTCTTTCTGTTCCATAATTATTGTTGTTTTTGTCTTATGGTGCAAAGTTAAGCAATCTTTTTGAGAATTGTGCCTTTTTGATTAAGAAATTCACCTTCCACTAGCTCCAGCTGCCTTACGGTGATCTCCTCACCGCTGCGGCTGATAAGCCGGCCGTCGTAAGTGATGCACCACAACGTGCCGTTAGCGTCGAATGCGAGGTCTTCAAATGGTCTGACATACTGACTGACACCTACTATCAGTTCATAGAAGCGGAATGTCTCCCCGTCATACTCAGCCAGGTAGCCACCCCTGCAGCCTATCCACACATGGCCGTCGGCATCGATATCCATGGCTCTGCTGTCCATCATATCCTTGCCTAAGGGAAACAGGCTTTCGTCAAAGTATGCCATCGAATAGACCAGGCCTTCCTCAGGGGTATAGCGGCTGAGGCTGAAGTTAATCCAACCGCCTACATTATATGCTATCCACAGCACGCCGTTGGCGTCAACTTTCATTACTTCAATGCCCGTAGCCTTATCAATTGTTATCAGGCCATACTTGGTGCCAACATACAGCTTCTGCCCGTCATGAGTCATGCTGGTCACCAGATAGTTCCCATTCGTCTAATACCATTGTGTGGCTCCTAACGGCAACGAACAGGCAATCAGCGCCAACAGCGTTAAAAGGACAGTTTTCTTCATAAGGCATCTTGGAATTTATTTGACTGTAATTTTCTTTTCGTAAGCAGCATCGTTGATTTTCATGCCAACGCCTAACGCCTAACGCCTAATTCTTTATATAGATCTTTCGCCCATTAACGATGTTCCATCCCTTCTGCAGGTATCTGAGCCGCTGGCCCTGAAGGTTGTAGACGATATTATCATTTATCATTTGTTCTTTATCATTTAGACGCACAGCGTCGCTCACTCCTGAGACCTGCATCTCGAACTGGCCGGTGAAGCACTCGCTGCTGTTCTCCACGGTGACGGTGTAACGGCCTTTTGCGTAGGCAGAGATGTCGATGCTCAGGCCTACGATGCTGCCTGCGTCGACGGCCTTCTGGTAGACCACCTGGCCAGTCTCGCCGGTAATGCTTACCAGATAGTCATCGCAGAGCGGGTCGAGACTGATGACCAGCCGCAGGTCGTTGTATTCACCATACAGCGACTGCTGTTCCTCGCTCCTCCTCGGTGCTTTCGGCTTCGTCTTGACAGTATGGGTGAAGTCGAAGCGGCCCTTTCGGGCACCTGCAGGCGTAGCCCCATCCTCGTAGTTATCGTTGAGGTAGATCACCTCGTCGCCCACGGCACACGACATCAGCAGCTCCGGCACATGGTCTGCTGCCTCTGGATAGGCATTCCTGGTGGGGCCGTCAATGCCGCCCACACCTTCCAGCCAGGTGGTGCTTCTGGCGGCTTGGCTGACCATCACATCCCTGTAAACGCCCTTAAAGCCTTCCAGTCCTCCCGTCTGCTTCGGCCCTATTATAAACGGTGGATAGTCATCGATGAGTTGCAGGCTCTCATTGTCGCCGATGGAGAAGTCATACTTCAGCACCACCGTCTGTTTCCCCTCGTCGTAGAAGTACACTTTCTTGTCCTCCTCGCGCCATGCCCCCACTTTGGTCAGCGAGGGCTGCTGCGACAGATCGTCATAATACGGGTAATCGGGACTGACATATCGCTGGCACATCATCTGCTTGAACGTCTTACCGCCGATGATGGTGTCGCCGTCGAAGTAGTAGTAGTCCACCACCGGCACAGGATTGCCCGAAACTGCTCCCACCTTCCACACCTTGTCTTCTTCTACAAACGGACGATAGGCTATGCTGTCAACCTGATTCGCAGGTGTGTCGTCGAACACCAGTTCACAATCCTCCGCCAACTCCCAGTCTATCTCTAACATTGCATGCGCGGCATATCCAATGCCTGTCGTGCGGCTTTCGTCGAGGCCCATGGATGTCATTGAACCAGAGACGGCATCATCGGGTGCATAGCCTGTGGTGTAGTAGGTGCCAAAGAAGCATACCTTGGGGAAACCAACGCTACCAGGCCTGACCGCTGTAAGGTCATAACCCTCAAGGCTCACATGGTAGTCTCTATCGGCAAAGAGCACGTAGGGCTGGTTGGCCTGCGGCTCCAAGACACGCTTGAAGACGACCTTCTTCCCGTCGAGGCCCGCCAGCGTGTAGTAGCGGCCCACGGTGGGGTCGGGGTCGAAGGGCAGCGTCAGGGTGGAGCGCACGCCGGCGCGGTAGGTGACAGAGCCGTAGAGCGTGTAGTCCTTCACGAGATTGTCGGTCACGATGAACAGGTCAAAATAATCCAGGATAACATGTCCAAGTGCCGTCACTTCAGGGAAGTATGTGATGCCACGGTCTTCTATGCGAATGCGGTAGCGGCCGTCGGCATCAGTAGTGCCCTTGACGACAGGGGCATTTTCTGCAGCACCGTAAGACCAATAAGCAGCATACAGCGTCACCGTGGCACCGGCGACGGGCTGTCCCTCTTCGTCTCTCACGATGCCAAAGACATAATGCGCGTCGATATTATACTCTGTGGGAGCGTTGAAGTCGTCCTGTGTGAAGATGCATTCACCGTCCTCGTATACGGAGAGCAGGGTGTACTCCGTGCCGTCGTTCACCTCCATCCCCCACACGCGGTAGGGGCCACCGGGATGGCCTATTCCCTCCACCCACACACGGTCGGCATTGGCTGGAGCACCGGCATTGCTGACATGATAGCGGCGGAAACTGCCCACCAGCGTCTCCACGGTGTCGACGTAGCAGAGGGCGGTGGTGACTTCACCACAAATAGCAGCCACCCCGCCGGGGGTGAGGGAGAAGTCATAGCGGAGCTCCTCTTTTCCGTTGCTCCAGGCATACACCTTCCTGCCTTCTTCGCGCCACAGCTCACGCCAGAGGGTGGTGCTGCCCCCGCTGTCGTCACGATACATCTTCTTGTACGTCTGCCCGCCCACTATGCTGTCGCCACAGATGCGCAGGGCGAACAGACTCGTCTCCCACTCTCCAACTCCAGCATATGATTTAACCTTGCAGTTCCACACCTTGCCCTCCTTCAGGAAGGGATGATATGGGTAATCACTGGTAGTCAGCTCAATGTTGGTCTGCTGGCCGTCGTGCCACGCAATGAGCCGCTTGTTGGTGCCCACGTATACGGTGTCGCCGTCGATGTGGAGGATATCACAGTGCTCACCTTCCACTAGCTCCAGCTGCCTTACGGTAATCTCCTCACCGCTGCGGCTGATAAGCCGGCCGTCGTAAGCGATGCACCACAACGTGCCGTTAGCGTCGAATGCGAGGTCTCCAAATGACTGACTGACACCTACTATCAGTTCATAAAAGCGGAATGTCTCCCCGTCGTACTCAGCCAGGTAGCCACCCCTGCAGCCTATCCACACATGGCCGTCGGCATCAATATCCATGGCTCTGCTGTCCATCATGTTCTTGCCTAAGGGGAACAGGCTTTCGTCAAAGTCTGCCATCGGATAGACCAGGCCTTCCTCAGGGGTATAGCGGCTGAGGCTGTAGTTCAAATACCCTCCTTCATAGTCTGCTATCCACAGCACGCCGTTGGCATCAACCTTTACTTCTTCAATGCCTGCGGTTTCCAGATTGGTAGACCCAACCGGAACTGTTTCCACCCTACTACCATCGACAATACGAATCAAATAGCCAAACTGTGAAACATACAAATCACCAGACAGACCAAAAGCTATGCATGATACGGGAAAATAGAAATCTTCAGACGAAAACCTGAATGGATATTGATAGTTAATTATTCCTTCCGTAGTCATTTTCGACACACACCCGGTGTCTAAACCTATCCACAGGGCACTGTCGTGAAAGAGCAATGTACCAACATAGTCGTTGGGCAATGCCGAATTACTGCTATTGTAAAATGTCTGCATGCCTGTAGCCTTGTCTATCGCTATCAGGCCGTATCTCGTGCCCACATACAGGTTCTGTCCGTCGTGAGCCATGCAGGTCACCCTATAGTCGTTGCGAAAAGAAGCAAAATTCTTGGCTCCTGACGGCAGCGAACAGGCAATCAGCGCCAACAGCGCTAAAAGGATTGTTTTCTTCATAAGGCATCTTAGAATTTATTTGACTGTAATTTTCTTTTCGTATGCAGCATCGTTGATCTTCATGCCAATAG
>JAEEGG010001777.1_pt1 | contig 57255 bp, 59 predicted proteins | sample 9134161 | NCBI WGS metagenome assembly JAEEGG01 (sample SAMN16246543, study PRJNA631951) | gut metagenome | biome: gut microbiome; feature: rumen; material: CR-attached | host: Bos | place: Iran: Karaj | collected 2018-10 | reverse complement strand
AAAGCATCTGCACCAGCCGCTCATTTCCAGGCATGATCACCGATTTCACGGCAATACGTACACATATCAGCAACTTTGCGGCCAGGTGTGCCGAGAAACTGAGGGGTCAGCAGTCCGTGGCCCAGACAGTCTGTGTCTTCGTTGACACCAACCATTTCCGTGAAGACCTTCCGCAGTACTGGAACATGTCGGAGGAAAGGCTGCTCACTCCGTCCAATAACACCCAGCAGATCGTACAGACGGCCACAAGGTGTACGGAGAGGATCTTCCGGCAGGGCTACCACTACAAGCGGGCCGGTGTCATCGTCATGGGCATCTGTCCCGATAACGGCATACAGACGAACTTCGTGGACTATGACGCTGAGCGTCACCAGAAGATGAAGCAGCTCGATGAAGCGCTGGATAAGATCAACCGTCTCTATGGTTCTGAGACCATCGTCCTTGGCTCACAGCAGTACACCGCCAAAGGCGGCAAGGGCAAGGCTGGAGTGTTCAAGGACATTATCAAGCACGACTTCCGCAGTCCGTGCTATACCACACGCTGGAGTGACATTCCGGAAGCCACATGAAAAAAGGGGTGCCGCTGCACCCCAGGTACAAATATGATTGTTTGTATCGCTCCCGGCCAACCCGTGACCAGGACTAAATTATGGTAATACAATAACAGACTAAAGCTTCTGTTGACTATTATCTATGCAATCCCCGACGGCTTTCAGAATCTTTTTTCCTGGCGTCCTGTTTCTTGTCTGGTGAGTAATGGGTGTCTTCGCCATCGACAACACCATCGCTGTTGACATCTACACCCCCGGACTGGCCGTCCTCGCGTAGATCAAGCTTTTCCTCTACCTCCTTCTCTTTTTCTTCCAGGGCTGACTGCCAGCCTTTTAGGGTCTCAAACAGTTTCTTCATAATGCAAATTTTGATTTGAAAACCCTCCCAACCCGTGAGAGGGTCTGAACGCTTGAACTTCAACTGGAACATTTGTGTTCCCTGCATCGGGCGATCGGAACAACGCTGCAAAGGTAGTCATTCCTGAAGGAATGTAAACCGAAGGAAAGCAGAATCTCTTGATTTAACACAAACAAGACGATTCAGGGCTATCTTGACATACCTGTCTTTATGCTTTCCCCGTTTGTCTTCGAACTTTGTTCAATGTTATCGAAACTTGCTGCAGCAATTTGGGATGCCTTGACTGAGACGTTTTCTGTATTCAGATTCTTCGCATCATTCTTTGCCATATCAAGACCTGAGTCTTTTGATATTCCTTTGCTTTGACCTTTATTATCCACGACCGCGTTCATGATCTGATCAGAAACGGAGTCTTTTGCTCCAGGTTCTGATTTAACCCCTTTACAGTCAAAAGTCTTCGCAAAATACTTCTCACGCCTGGTATCTTCCAATGCAAGGAACTTATCCCGTTGCTGGTCAGTGATGGTACGTTGGATTTTCTCGCCGTCGATGTCGGCTGTCATGACGTAAGAACCGTCCTTCTCTTCAGCAACACCGATGTTGCCGACTTGTGCAATCCTATCTCTCGTCGATTCAAGCCGGATCTCGGGCAGGTATTCCGCAGCAAGCCTGATACGGTCTGCATCCCCGCTGCTCATATATTCATTGTACTGTTTCTCGTTGATACGGGCACTGATAAAGCGCGGTTTCTCTTTGAGGTCGTTTTTATCTGTGATTACATTCGTGCAGATCTCGCCGACGCCCGTATCTTTATGATAATGGGCATGGATGTCACCGAGGTAAAGCTTGCGACCCTCGCCGGACTTCCTGGTCTCACCATAGATGCCATATGTGTCATCGAAATATGTCTTCACTTTACTGCCTTCAGTGTACGATCCGTCGTTTCTGAACTCGTCGTTTTTCTGGAACGTGGCACGTTTCACTTCATTAGACACTCCAGGAGGGAAAGATCCCTTGAGGTTGTCGTAGGGGATGACTCTTCCGAACTCATCTACCAGATGATCGTCATTGTATGTCTTTGGCATATTCTTATAGTTTATCTATTTGCAATTCCGGTTCGGTGACATCCAATATCAGCACAGATTCCTCGGAAATTGGATCCATGCTGTATTTTCTGCTGTTAATTGACATCATAATGTCTGATGTAAGGTAATCCCAAAGGATATTCATGTCTGTATGTATTTTATCGACCACAAAGGTACATTGTCACGTCAGGATTATACCACTATAAAAATAAAATCTCTTGATTTAACATAAACAAGACGATTTAGGGCAAAAAAAATGGGGCACCGCCGTACCCCGTTGTTAACCTTAAATCTAATACTATGAAAAACACGATGCAAAGATAGGCATTGTTTTTCTTACCACCAAACATTTTGTGGAAAATCTTTCAAATTTTCATATTTTTCACTCGAAACAAGGACTGGAATCGTCTTGTTTACGTTAAAATATGAGTTTTTGTGTCAGGATTATTTATATTCCCTATGAAAAGACTAAATTTGCAGCATGGATCCATGTTCTGGCAGCCGGAACCGGTTCCTGTTCCTGTTGGAGAAAGGCTGCATTTTACGATAAAAAACTTTGGGGGATATGATTATGGTGAAAGGTACACTTATGAAGGCTTTCCTTGTGGTGTCGTTTATGCCCATGGGAAGTGGAACGGTGAACGCTGCGCTGACGACAACAGACCCGCTGTTACTGTTAGCCGTCAGTAATGGCACTGCCCTTGTGAATGATAAGATAGGCAATGAGACTAATAAGATGTCGGAGATCGGCTTGCTGCAGAACTCCATCGGCATCCAGTTCAATGCCATTAAGACATGGGAGGACAAGTATAACTCCTACCTGAAAACGGCCAACGGCTATGCCGAGGCACTGAAAGCTGGTACGACACTCTACACGGATGCCATGGTGGCCATCCGTAACATCAGGGATATCAAGAAAGCCGTTGAGGAAAATCCGCAAGGCCTGGCAGCAAATCTGGTGATGAGTGATATATATATGGAGACAGTTACAGAGTTCATCAAGACTTTCCGGATACTTGAATACTCAATAACAGGCGAGAAATCTGACAACGGGCCTCTTGTACCGACGCCTGCAGCTCCTCCAAACATAACACCCGGATGCGTCATTACCACCGTGACAATAAAGAACGACTCCGGAAAGGATATTGCCTTCGACGGAAAGATATGTTTTGTCCTTTACGGCACGCTTGCTGATGGCAGCTATTCCGGATATTTCAGGGAGAAGGGCATCTGCACAGGAGGTGACTACACTATCCCGGCTGGAGGCAGTAAGACCTATACTGTCGTATTTGAGGATAACGGCCAGGGGCCAAGGGAAGTGCTGGGGATGCCTTTCGCCGACAAATCACAGTCAGGACAATACAAGTCAAACAACTGCTTCTATATCGGCGGTAGCGGATTCACCTGTGAGAACATGAGTCCTGGAGCCACATTCGAAGACGGAGGTTCATATACCATGTCCGTCGATAGCGATACGAAGGAATGGACAGGAGGTGACGGCGGCGACAACATGCTCAACGGCAAGGAGCGTACCATGATGCTATGGTCAATATGCGACCGTATGGATGAACTGAACAAGAAACTACGGATGCTTTGCATGTCGCTCTGGTACTACCGCCTCGAAGATGTGTGGAACTACGCCACGAGGGGATTGCTTGACAGGGATGTCGGCGACATTGCCAATGAGAGCCTCAGACGATGGAAGCGGGCTTACGAGATCAGCATGTCTATGTAAGAACATTTACGTAGCAGGGAACTGCTCTTTTCAGCAAAAGAGTTTATTGAATATTGGTTTAGATTGCTTGGGGGGTGCAGCGGCACTCCTTTTTATATACCAATAAATTGCTGCCCGTTCTATTCCGATTGGAAGAGAACACCCCGAATTGGAAAAGTAACAACTATCAGTCCGAAAACTTGTTATTATAACAACTTTCTGGTTGGAAAATTGGAAAAAGAACAACTGTTGGCCACCTCAGAAATGAGGTCAGAACCTCAAATTTGAGGGTGTGCAACCTCAAAAATGAGGGGAAAAGTTATCAGATTTGATAAAAAAGTTATCAAATTCGAACAATTCTTTTCAGATTTGATAAAAAAAAGAGCCGCCACCATCCAAAGACGGCAGCAGCTCTCGCCTCCTGTCTTACCACTCCGAACCAATCACGGCGGCATCAGCAAGGCAAATGGATGCCCTCTGGTGTAGTTCATGCACCTGGGGACAGGTGAAGGCCGTTTTTCCCTCGTTATTGGCTTTCGCCTCAGATTACGCAGACATGCCAAAGGCACCTGTGATTTCCTAATTCCGCACCTTCACCAATGAGGATCTTCCGGACGATCCCCATGCCATTTGTCAAAGAAGAGAGGGCTGCGAACCATACATCCTACGTGTATGCAGTTGGCACTTCCCTCCCAGTGGAAACCCAAGATCGACGGCAGTCCGATTCCGCCGAGGCGTACATGGCGTTTCCAAAAATGCTGCACTCCTGTCTGGCTTGTCTTCAGTGGAAGAACCCGGATGCAGGGAACTACTCCACCCGGCAGTGTGCAGCCATCAGGGAACATGACACCCTCCCTGAGAGGTAAGAAGCAATCTCCTATGTCCGACTACGGACACTCTGACGGCAGGTACGCTCCCATGGGGAACACCTCCTCCGTTATTGACGGCGAACCGTCTCACGCGCCCAGAGCGTTGCTTCTTAGAATATGGAGAGCCGTTTTTCCACCCATTATTGATGCTATCTCAGGGACACCCAGACGTGCCATTGAAGCACCCGGATTCGCCTATATCCGCACTCTCCAATAAGAACGGGGAATCGTCGTACCGGGTGTGGGATCACCTTTCAAAGCAACTGCCATTCCCCTTGTGCGGGACTCTCACCCGCTATTCCCATGATGGGGAATCGCAACGCTTACCAAAAAGGAGGCTCAAGTGCCGACATTCCCCAAGAAGTAAAGAGAACTCGCCCGTCGGCTCTGATAGGCACTTAGCCGACCGGCATAGAGCCGTGCCGGACCTCCTTCCTACGCAGGGCGATTCTCTTTTAGGATCCTGGCACCGCTCGCTCATGGGCCGGACAACATGAGGTGGCCGTAACCGCCTCCCGCAACTCCCAAGGCTTCCCAGACCGACATGCCAGGAAATCGCCTTCACGTGTCATAGATGCTCGTTCGTCAGAACGCCCCCTATGCTCGACGTCTCAACCTGCAAATATCGCAAGTGGAGTCATGCTCCAGATGAAACAAAAGCAAGAACCGTTATCACGTCCTTCGGCGATATAAGAACCTGGCACCGCGACGCTCATGGGATGGACTAAGTGAACGCGTCATTTAACACGTTCCCGCAACTCCCAAGGCTCCTCACACTGTCATGCCAGGCAGGAATTGAAGATCAAAGGAACAAGGCTCAGTTACCCAAGGGGCGACACTGACGAATCAGCAGGAGCAACCAATGATCTCAACTCCTTTAGAAGAACCTGGCACCGCTTATCTCTAAACGTGTAAATGACTTAAAAAAGTCCCCTACACTTACGTCCGTAACGGAAGAGGGCATCGCGATATGCCAGGCAGGAATTGAAGATCAAAGGGGGACTGAGGCTCAAAAGACCCCTTGCGGGGCGACACCGACGAATCGGCAGGAGCAGCCAATGATCTCAATTCCTTTTTAGAAACCTGGCACCCAACGACGGGATGCCATCAGGCGACACGTCCGAGGACGCAAGCATTGCCAGTGCCAGGCAGAGTTTCTTGATGCTCCGATGGCAGCGAGTTTAATTCGATCAGTCAACGTTGGCCAGGATGATCCTGACACGAAGGAGTCCACAAGAAGCTCTTTTCAGAAGATGGATGCCGGTGACGGAGCGAAACCGCCACACAGTTCTGGCCACTGATCCGATATGTCCCACTATTCCTAACTACGCCAGCGGAACGGATATACGCTACGGCAGCACCCATCTATATTATAAGACGGATGTCACCCTCCAAGGTGGCCGATGCCCGGCCGACCAGCCATCCCGCTCGACATCCCGCAGGGTGGCGCTTGCCACCAACGGGACGCAAGAATGTGACTGCAGTAGGCCGTCCCCATGTCTCTACGCCCGAAGCGTTCTCCAAGGCAGCGACACCCATCTATATTTTCCACTATTTCAAAGATCGCTCTATTTCATCATCAATTTCCGCTCGACCCGCAAGGGGCGCTTTCATAAAGCGAAGCGACTGAAAGAAAGATCGCGCTATTTTGCTGTGTAAGCATTTTTCGTTTCGGCCTGTTTTCGGAGGTATAACTACCTCACCGCCTTGCCGTTATGCGTTCTACGGGCTTCCTATGAGGCCGTTTTCATGGTGATACCCTCAAAATCGCCCATTTCGGCAGAATTATTTACACTTTTTCAGCACTCTCCAGCAAACTCAGTTTTGTCATATCGACAACCTGGCACTTATGATCCCAAGGCAGGTCACATTCATGCAGCTTGTGGTCAACGTAGGATTGTATCTGCTCCGGCTTATATCCTTCCGCGAAAAGCGTGCTTACTGCTGTCAGGAAACCCTTTGCACAATCCATATAGCCAAGGAGATACGCTAATCCGTATTCCTTGTTGAACTCCTGGTTTTGGTTTATCCTATCCAGAAGATCACTTGTTGCTATATCCTTTACTGTCATACTTCCAAATATTTTGCAAAGTTACTAATTTATTCTGTTATCTCCAAATGTCCCTTTGAGGGCGAAAAGTAAAAGTTTCCGACATGCGGAAAAACACTCTAATATGACGCGCGCGAGGATGTTTCCCGACAAACCGCGATTTCACTTTAACTCACTTTAACCTATCACCCTGTAGGGGATGCCCTTTTTCTTTGCCCCATCCACGAGCCTTAGCATGTGCCAGTTCGGGTATGGTGGCCAGTCGAAGGCTATGAGTGCGTCGGCATCGTCTATCATCCGCTGGCACCTGCTGGCCTCGGCCTCCTTGAACGGCATTTCCTCTGCGATCTCATAGACCTCCGTTTTCAGGCGGTTTTCCTCAGCCCATTGCAATCCCAGCCTTTCCGCACCTCGGCTGTCCCCGGAGAGTATGATTACCTCCGTGTCCGGCCTGTTCATCTTGCGGGAAAGAATCTTCCTGCATTTGGAACTTAACAGCCCGTATCTGTCGAAGCCGGTAGCCCCTGTTATGATGACGCGGTAGGTGTTCATAGTGTCATGTCCTATACGTTATGTCAGGCCAACTTCGAAATACGCCTTCATTTCGGCAGCATTTCTAAGGGCCTGCAAAATACGCCCGTCCAGATCTTCATCGGGGTGAACCGCCAGCAGTGTGTCTATCACCTGCTGCAGCCTCTCAATGTTTTCTTGTCTTTCCTTCTGTTCCATTCTTATACGATTATCGTTCTCACTTGTAATCCTTTCCTGTTGGCCGTCCGGATCATGTTCCTGGCACCGGGACTGTGCCCGTTCCAGAAGCAGATCAGGCCGTCGGCATTCTCTGCCATCTGGCGGTTCCTTATCGGCCCTGCAGCCTTGCCGTACTGTTGCCAGTCGGCGGGGAACCTGCGGAGGGCATAGCCCCGTTCATGGGCGTACTGCTCTCCGAGGGTGTCTGCACCTCTGGCCGTCCCGCTGATGATGACTATACTGTGTGAATGTCTCTTGTTGGCAAGAAGGTTGTCACATACGGTCTGTAGCTTGTCATAGTCATCGAAGCTGCACGATCCGGCTATGATGACGCGGAACGTCTGCTTCATAGTCCCTCTATCAGTACTGCTATCGCCCGTTCCTCTGCCTGGTTGACCGTGAGGCCTTCCTTCAGGCGCGTCTCTTCCATCGTGGCGGCGGCCAGCTCTGCCCGTGCGTCGATGAAAGCGTCATCATCCTTGCGCGGATCGCCCTCGTCCACGAGGAACTTGCAAAGATAGTCCCTGAAATAACTTCTATCCTTAATCATGATTAAAATGACTTTCTACTATTTCGTTGTCTATTACAAGTTCACTCTCACCGCCATCGTCTGTAGTGAACGCCATTACCATAGAAGAAGCCCCGGTAGGGAGTGTGAATACCTTCGTATAGATGCGTTTGTCGTTGATGTAGCCTACAGCTGTTACAGTTACATCGTGTGGGGCTGGTTTGCCGTCAAACGAGATTAACATGACATGAGCTACGATTGCACCGCAGTTATTATCTGTACAGATACTGTAGTCGCGGATTTCTTCTGATATATAGCCAGTACCCTGCCCGCTAATCTCATAAAGTGGCAACTCATTGCCGTTCTCGTACAGTCTGCTAAAACTGCCGTCAGGCTTGATGCCATGAAAACCGACAGTACTATGCCATGAGGGTAAAGTGCCGTCAAAATGCAAGTCCACACGATGCACGCCGATCTGGGCAGAGCCACCACCAGGCACATCATCGTCGTCACTATCGCCGCCACAGGCAGCGAAGGTCATACACACTGCGGCCATCATGGCCATCATCAGATACTTGAATGTCTTGATCTGTTTCATACTTTTCTTATTCAGTTGGTTCATATTCATTTTCGTTGGTGCCGCCTGGTCTCATGTTCAGGAACTGGGCCAGTCTCTTGTGCCATAGGAGTGACACGAATAGCCAGAGATTTATCGTAATCATATCTTCTTTATATTTGTTACAAAGATACACAAAAATCCGCTGATTTTCAAGGGATTACCCCTACTTAAAAAGGGGAATTTCCCTATTATTCAGACTTGCATATTTGGTCTGCCTTGGTTCTCCACCTCTCGATGGCACAGGCATCCCCTACAGCCTTGAAAACGTCGGCCATTTCCTTCTCGTGATTCCCCCTGAGCTGCTTGCCGATAGCCCTGGTAAAGAAATACAGGAAGACACTGGCTGCCAGAACTACGATACAGTGTATTGGCCCCCATGGGATGACACCATGTGTCACGTCCATGATGTCAAACAGCAACTCTGCGGCAGCGACTGCAATAATCATATAGAAGATGGGAAAAGTGAACTGCTTGTTTTCCTTTTTAATCTGGTTAAACAGGAAAGGATCACCATTGCCGCATTTCAGACACTGTGAAGCATCTATGCTAAGTAAGGTTTTACACTGGCGACAATACAGCATTTTATCATCTGTCTTTTTCGTGGGTGCTGTTTGCTCGACAGGCTTTTCTCCCAACCATTCCCCGCAGTGCTTGCACTTCTTGGCTACTGCCAGGATCTCTTCGCCACAGTACGGGCATTTTTTCTTCTCTTCCATATCTATGATATCATTTGTTCCGTTTCAAAATGGGTGGGAGGGTATCCGTAGATCGGTGGGCATTTAATCTCTTGGTGAGATACCCCCGCCACCGTATTGCAATATGTATTGTTGACTTTTTCACCTTCGTCTCGATTAAATGCCGTTGCGAAGTTAGTTAAAACCGGGGATATCTCCAAGAAGTGTTAAAGAAACAAAAATTACCCTTTCTTTTATATATAGAAAATATATTTTCTTTAGGTAAGTACGTAGTACACGGATTTGCTTGAAAACCCGATTTTTATTTTTTTATATTTAACAGAAAGTCCCCTCCGAACCCGTCGGAAGGGGAAAGAAAGAATATCAATGGTTGGGACGCTAAACAGTCAATGGTGATTGATAGTGAGGCTTATGAAGAAGTCCTGTGAAGTATTCCTTCTTGCCAATAATCTGAACTAAGGTGGCCTCTCTGTCGCGTACAGGCACTCTTACATTGAACTGTTTTCCGAGTTTAGTGCGAAAAGATTCCATAACTTCCAGGTCAAGGTATTTTTCGCTCTTTCTGAAACTCATCTGTAACAGATCCTGATTTTCAGGAGTATTACGGAACTCTGTCAGTTCCAATTTCCCCTGACTGCATTCCTCCATGATTACAAACACGGCAGCAATAATCTTGAAAATATCACTGCTCTTTACACCTTCAATGTTCAATTTTAGAACATTACTTTTTGAGGCACTTCTAACTGTGCTCCTCTTTACGGGATTTTTTTCGTCTGCCATAATAAAACCATTTAAATGATTAATTATCTCTTACCTGATCGAGTTACCGCCTCCATTGCAAGCATGAAGCATCTCTCTCGCCAGGACTCATTGCTTTCATCAATTCCACATTGCCAATTCTCAGGAATACGCAGTGTTTTCCCATGATCCTTTGCATACTGTACCGCGTACTCATTATAGCCACTGAATAAAAGTGAAGCGATTGAAATTATATTCTCATCTAGGAAATCAATACTGTCATCCAATAACAGTTGAAAGGTTCTCTTACACAATTTCCTTTTATCGTCAGGTAGGAATGCAAGGAATCTACGCCTGGCTTCTGCCCTTGCTCTGGCATCCTTTATTCTCTCGCTGAAAATAAAAGCCTTCATGTCCCTCAGAGTCTTGTCATCAAGAGATAGGCTCTCGCCGTTTAGGATCCAATCATAATCCTTTATAGTGTTGTTTATTGTTCTAAGAGATTCTTCCTTTTCGGACAACATCTCTTTTTCTTTCTTCAATTCTTCTTCCGCCTTTTCAAGGCTTTGTTTCTTCTCATTTATCTTTATCTGGAGGTCTTCATCATAATCGCCTATTCTTTTTTCGAGATTACCGATCATGGTGTTGAGACTCTTTATTTTTCTTTCCGTCTGATGGTAACGATACAATAGTCCGTTATATTCATCGGAAAGGGTTTTCTTCCGTTCATTCAACTGATCCACCTCCTTCACGGCAACCTCCTTGTCATGTTCGGTGATAACCCGACGGCCACCACGGAGTGGTTTCCTTTTACCTCTCTCCAAACCATATTGCCTATTGACTTCAGCTATTTCATCATTAAGCTGGTACATATAGTCCCTGTACTCGCGTTTGTTTCGTCCTGAGAAAACCCAATTCCATGAGAATTTCCCGATAGATGAAACCGGAAGGACTACACAGTGAGCATCAGGAGTATGTTCGTCACAATGAACGACAAATGCTACTATATTATCTTCTCCGTATTTGTTGACCATAAAACGGTAAATGTCAACAGCCCACATCTCTATTAAACCTTCACGCCTTACAAAGCTGTTGTCCTCATCATACCCCCATTTTATTGGTTGAGTGCCATAAGCCATCTTCCTCATGGTTTCACTGGAACCTGAGAACTCAAAAAGGGCAACTATACGTCGGTCCGGACTCTCTTTGTGAAGATTTGGGTTCATGACATTTCTCCTCTTGAGGTTTTCCCTGATCCTGTAAGGTATGGAAATCTTCTTGTTAAGGGGTATTATGACACCATGTCCTATAATCTCGAAATTAAGACGATCCTGGGTAGGATTACATTTATCCCTCCACTCCTTATTCGCCCGATTACTCTTGGTTACCCTAAGAATTTCATTGGAGCGTTTAAGCTCGAACCTTTTCAGAGCCTTGACATCAAAAACCTGATACTGTATATCCATGACCTACTATTTAATTGCGTAACATGTAATTAATATCTGTAACTACTTCCGTTTTATGGATGACGTTTTTATGGATGCCCTGCGCCCTGCAGACGGTCGCATCATATGCATCCCCATAAAGAAGCATTTTCGTCGCCAGGCATCATCGTCATCATCCTTGTCACGTCCCCACCCGCCACCGGGCGAGCCGCCACCACCTCCGTGAGACTGTGCAAAGCTGACGGCAGCATCAATGTAATTAAGAAAAAGCAATGTGGATACCCGAGCGACTTCTTCGGGGAAGCGTATCAGGGCTTCGGCTACGGAGCCTCCAAAGGCTTCATCATAGAAATCCTTCCAGAGAGGCTTCAGTGATGACAGCAGATTATCAAGATCTTCACAACGTTCCTTCCTGACATCTCCCATTGTGATAAAATCCAAGGCTCTCGACTTCATATCGTTAACAGTCCTCTCCGCTGCACTTTTCTCCATCCTCTGCAACTGTTGTTGCGCATCTGATATACTACGGTCAATCTGTTCGATTTTTTGATTTACTTCATGACTGGAATCCACGAGGCGTTTTAATTTTTCTGATGTTTCGTCAAGTTGTTCCTTCCTGGTTTGGATCTTTTCCATTATCTCATTGTATTCCGGATCACCTGGATCCATTTGAGACAACTTGTTCTCCAAATTGGAAATCATAGTCCGGAGGGATTTTTCCTTTTTCTCCAATTTGCGTATTTCTTCGTCGTTCTCACCTATTTTCTTTTTGATTTCAGGATTCTTTTCATCCTCATAAGAAGATACATTCTGCTTCAGTCTTTTCTTCTCTTCACGCATATCGTCAATAAAACCCTCAAGCCATTCCTTGTATTCGGCCGTCGTTCTATGCCTCGCGCCAGTTTTACTCACCTTGTCTCCACGCTCCAATCCCCACTTCGCATTTATTTCAGCCAGTTCATTATGTAGCTCAGACATCCGTCCATCATTTTTTGAGCCACCCATAACTTTATTATATGAGAATGCCTGGCCCTCTTTAGGGATGGTTAGCAGTGTGCAATGTATATGAGGGGTTGTTTCATCCAAATGAGCAACAAAAGCAGCGATATTATCTTCGCCATATTTGTCTGCGATAAAATTATACATATCAACAGCCCATTTCTTAAAATCCTCCCGACATGTTATATGGCTGTTGTCTGCACCATACTCAAGGTTCAATTTCTGGTCACCAAAAGCCAATTCACGCATTCTACTTCTATCCCCATAAAGGACTATATTGGCTATCGTCCGTCTGCCGTTTGCCTCCCTCTCCTTTTTGTTACGAAACTCAGCATTAGGATCTTTGATCTTTCGTTTTTTGAGATTCCTGCGGATTCTGAAAGGAATGGATTCATTCTTGTTCACATCTACGATCCGTCCACCTTTCGTAACCTCGAAATTCAGATGTTCCCGAGATGGGTCAAAGTTGTTGGATAAATTTTGGGCATATGCGCCTTTAGACGCAACACGCAGATGCTCGTTGCTCTGGCTGGTAGTCATACCTTTCCCTGGTTTCACATCGCATACTTGCTTGGGCATACTCTTTCCTTTCTTAGTGACATGTTTGATAATTCACTGCAAAGATAATAAACGGAAATAAAACATGTCGTATAAAAAATTGAAAAGTCTTAATTTAACACAAACAAGACGATTTCGTCTTTATTTGTGTTTTCCGAGGGGTCCAGGGGAAGCATCCCTTTGGCCTAACGAAACATCACGGGAGCTTGCTCGGAAAGGGATTTTCGGCATGTTGTACCCTTTGAAAATGGGTCAACTGCGTATTAGGCCACTTTTCACTGCCGATTCTTCAGGTCGCGCAAGCGCCTGCAAGAGTCGGTCGGTGAACTGTCGAAGACTTTGGATTTCCTTTCCTGCGGAGCGTCCTTTTTGACTTGCTGGAGTCATGTCGCCAGATGTAGTCTGAGAGACATGGTTTCGCGGTCAGCCGAGTGCATTATCTGAGCCGCTTCTAAGTTGCCGTTCTACTGGCAGATTGGAAGGGTATGTATGGTTGATTGAGAATGACTCCATCGAGAGAGATCACGTATGTTATTCTGATGTGGTTTTGTTACCTTTGAATAAATGGAGTTTGCCAATGGAGCCTGGGCGTTATAACACACCACCAAGATAGCAGATAGTGTTTCGTTCGCAGGCAATGAACGACAGACTATCTGCAGCAGTATATCATAGACATACGTCTGAATGTCACGATAGGCATTTGGTCTTCATTGTTCTTGTTTTATCTTTATCGATTGAACATATCGGCTGAGATTCAGCATAGATATGCTTAACGTATCATCAGGTTAGACATGATGATGAGACACAGGGAATATGAGAGGAATGTGCAGCACATCCTATTCTATTTGGCCATACAGGACATCAATGTTTCATCTACCAATACAAGCATGTGAATCGGTAGATTTTTGCACGCAACATTTTGGTAATACATCTTTACAGACATATTAGCAACGCATGTTGTTGTCAGCTGCATCAGTGAATATTGCTGAGTGTCAGCATTACATAGACTGCCAGAAGGAAACTAGCCGTAGTGGTGGCAAGCAGCATGCCCTCGACGATATATATCAATCTCCCTTTCATAGCTAATTTGATTTGAATGTTACTGAGCCGAATGGCCGGAAGACCAGAGGCCTGGCTATTGCTTCAGGAACTACGGCCACTAACTTAAAGTACACCTCATGGCCATCCTCTCGATCTGACGCACAGCATGGATGACGGTCATAGACAGCTCCCGGGCAAGCACCCCCTGCAGAGGTAGAGAAGGCACAGGCCTTGCATCCTATCTTGCCTGAGTCATTGACTGTCATTACCTGTAGGCCATCGATACGGTCTATCCAGATCTCGCCTGTTGAATGTTCTCTCATTGTTTGGATGTTTTATGATTACGAAGACAGATCTCCTTGATGAAGGCACTGAAGCCGTAACAGAATGTGGCGATTGATGCGCCAACGAGCAATAGTTCAAAGTTTGTCAGATGTTCCATTGTCAATATTTTTATAGAGAGTTGGTTAGGCTCCCGTTACCTTGATTACAAATACTCTATTTTTGCCGTTGCCACTTCGTAGATTTTATTATCTACGAGTTTGACATATTCACGTCCTGCCAGTGCTGCCAGACGGCTGTCCTGTTCCAGGTGTTCATAACCTGTCTCGATACGACGCTGCATTTTATCGATGGCTCTATCGAGATCTTCCTTCACACTGTCAAGGGTACGCTGTACCTCCTTCAGCTTTTCTATGTACTCTTCTGGTGCCATATTCTCTGTGCCTGTTTATATCCCGTCGGCTGCGGTCTAATTGTTTGTTCTCTGCGCTGAATTTGAAGTTATCGGCTGAGGTGAGTCTAAGATCCTTTCTCTTTTTATCTTCTTATCAAGTCTGCCGGTGTGCCTTCAATTATCAGTCGTCATCGACTTCGTTTCGCTTGAGTCCTTTTCTTTGCAATTCCAGAGAGAGGCTAAGCAGGATCCTACGCCAAGGAATTTCATGGAAAATTTAACGGAATACCCAGATTGTATGCAATCTGTGGAAGGCTGCCGTAAAATTTTTCTTGAAATAGAGTAACGGTACTTGGCATGGATACAGGCCTCACTACCTTTGCAAAGGAAAAGACGGCAGGAAGCGGAACGAACTCTCACAGAGTGATAATGGCATACCCGCATGGATGAAGATAAGATTCTCTCCCTTCGCAAAACTTCCGTCAAGATGATATCTGGCGATCCAGCGACCAACACTGACCGTCATGGACGGCAACCAAAGCTGCTGACGTGACGGCGTGAATGGCGACGCAGATATATCGCCAGGAGCGAGTTACGCCATCACATTAGCAGATGCCCAGAGTAGAACATGACAGTCAATGTGGACGTGCCGGGAGTGAGTTATCATATTGGCGGCATAGAGCCTTACCAGGCTGTTTATTTTTCTCATATTCGGCCACAAGGTCGGGTTTTGTTGCAAATACTCGAGTTTTGAGCTATTATGCAGGCTTCAAGAGCCGGAATAGTACCCCAAATAAGGCGTTTTTCGTCGGTATCGATAAAACACCGCCAGAATCGCAAGATCTGGAAAATGACAGAATAGCATGAAAAAAGGGCGGGATTCTCATCCAGCCCTTGCAGTTGTTGAACTAAAAATCAAACGTATATCAACTTAATTGCAGAAAGGAGGCTTCGCTAAGCCTCCTGAGTTTCCTCCTTTACTTCGATCTTCTCAATGGCGGTAGCCTTCCAGGAGATTGCTGAGTGTTCCTGGCCGTCCTTGCCGGTGTAAACGCGAGGCTCGAAGAAACCAGTCACCTTGATGAGCGTGCCCTTCTTCAGGAGATCCAGCTTGGGGCTTCCCTGCTTGGTGCCAACCTCGATGTTCTGCAGGGCGCTAATCTTCTTCTCGTTGCCGTCCTTATCCTTGATGGTGGTGCGGATGGAAAGAGGGAATGTAGCCCATGCGCTGCCGTTGGTGTTGTTCTTAACATTAGCATCTACTGCTACGATACCTGTCACTGTAAAATTGTTGTTCGTTGCCATAACTTTTTATTTTTAAAGGGTTTATCTTATTAATTTTTACGTGCAATATAAGAGCCAATAAGAACAAGTCATGAAAAGGCAAGGAATTACAAGCAAATTTATCGGAATACCCCATTTTCTTTAGGCTCCGGCGTAAAGAAGAAAATGCGGAAGGCTGCTGAGAAATTTGTGAAGCAATAACATCGTGGTACTTGACGGATGACGCTTAGGCTACCTTTGCAAAGGAAAAATATAAGCAGAACCCGCCATCAAAAATGAAAGGCAACAGAACGGCGATTAGTGACGGATATCGCGGCACAGATGTATGGATGATGTGGGGCAACGGCACAACGGGGCTGTGACAACCTATAATCAGAGCACCGCCGGGGACAGGGCGGGCATCGTCCGTAAGAGATGGTAGCCTGAGATGGAAATGCAACCTGGAAGGGAGCCATGGTCACCCTTGAAAAAAGAAGTGGTCATTAGAAAGAGACTGAGACGATTCAAAACTACACAATGACACGGCAATGCACAGGAAGTGAAACCTTGTGGAAGAGAAGGTCACCCTTGAAAGAATGAGTAAATCATAGGGGGAAATGAGGGCTGGAGTACTAGCCTGAATTGAATATGTTGAAGCATGATTTTGAAAAACATCTCATAGATGGAAAATACAATAGTTCTAAATAGCGGCTATTTGGAACTGAATATATCTTTTGTATGTTTGTATTCATTGTGGGCATTGTCCGCAATGTCCGTAATGTGTACAATATCCATAATGTACACACTGAATATATTGTTTACAATTTTTTCAATGTACACAATGTGTACAATGTGCACAAAGATAAAATAATTGGTTGGCGACACAGATCCTTACCGTGGTTATGTAATACGGCGATCAAAGACAGCCACAGCACCGCTGATACCGGCGATGCAGCACCATGTGCGCCCGGAGCGAGAGAGGCAGTGGTATGACAGTCTGCCAGGAGTGGGATATATTACCACAGAAAGAATCGCCTTGGAGTGAACCTTTTGTTATTGTATCTCGAATCTGTTTTTCTCTGTTGTGTTCATTGTCCGCATTGTGTACAATGTGTACAATGAATACAATGTCCGCAATGTACACAATATACTTATATCATTAATGTACGGGTACATTATAATATGTGTAGCGACAATAAACCTGTTTTATCTCTGTGAAATAGTGTATTTCTGATTGATATTTTGTATCCGTTTTTATTGTCTTTGTGTACATTGTCCACATTGTACACAATGTACACAAAATTTGATAAAATTTAAGTGGAAATTTATAGTTTATATTTGCCTAAACATATGACCTTCAGGATTTTGCATGATTATTTGTGGTGAATCCAAAATAAGCAAATATATTGCCAAAAATCGCGTTTTTAGGCTTTCTGGCGCGTTTTCTGACCTCGGGCGGGCAACTACACGTCCGAGACCCAAAAACGCCGTCAGCGGCCTTTATTTCTCGTCGAATTTTGACATAGCATCCCCTTTAGCCTTGTCGGCTATCTCGATGTAGGGTTTCATGGCAGCCACATCCGAGTGTCCAGTCCATTTAATCACAACATGTGGAGGTATACCCAGCATAATGGCATGGGAACAGAACGTCCTTCTTCCTGCATGACACGAAAGGAGCTGCCATTTGGCATAGACTTCATCGTATCTCTCACCGCCACGGAAGTAGGTGATATGAACAGGAGAATTGAATCCGCATATTTCCCCGATCTCCTTCAGGTGAGTATTAACCTGCTGATCGCTGATGACAGGAATCGGCTGATTGTCTGGCAAATCTACATTGCGATATCTGTCAAGGATCAACTTCGAGTACTTGTTGAGTTCGATTTTAAGAGAATCGGTGTCCTTTTTGGTTGTGAGCAAGATGTACCCTGGAAATATATTCGTCCTTTTCAGTCTCCTCATATCCGAGTGTCTGAGAGAGGTAAAACATGAAAAGCAGAATGCGTCCCTGACGCGCTCCATCGCATCCTTCTCAAACTTCACCCGCTTTTTGTATTCGTTGCCATGAACGTCTGTCAGGGTAAGTTCGTCTCCCACGTTTGGGAAATCGAAGTTCAAGAGTTTCATCAACTCATCCCATTCAAGGAAAACAATTGGTTTCCTGGTCTGCGGCAACCTGGGCTTGTAATCACCAGTTAGGGTGGTATAGCCTTTCTTATTTGCCCAGCGGAGAAAATAGCGCAGTCTGCTGGCGTATTTTTCGACGGTGGAATTACGCAGGCCCCTTGCCTCCAGAAGGAAGTCAACAAATGATGTCGTGCCATTCTCATCAAAAAAATCTGCAGAAACGACATTCTCGGCATCAAAGAAATCCTCCATGTGGTTTTTAAAGGCATCCATGCTCTTTACCGTCAGGCTGCGCCACTTGTTTTTGTCAGACTGTTCATCCAGAAAAGCCTGCAGCTGCTCTCGAAGGCTTGGAACCTTGATTTCTTCCTCTTCCTCTACGACAACCTTTGATTTCCTGCCAAACTGTTTGGAGAAAATCTCCTTGAGATCACCAGCCTCTTCATTCTTGCGTTTGAGATCTGCTTCGTAGTCAGCGAAGAAGCTGTCTATGCGTTTCAACCGGCTATTGAGGTCTCTGGCTGTTAAGCCGTCAACCACAACGGATTTTCCGCTGGCCGTAGACAACTTGACTTTCTGGTTTTCCTGATCCCAAAGTTCTGGAAGTATAGAGAAGCCTGCAGATGTCGTGAGTCGCTTGCCTTTGATGCAGATGGCACATCTGACCAGCACATCACCATTTCCACGCTTATTCTGACGGGTTTTATTGAGGAAGAATCGGACTGACATTTTTCCTGTTATTTATTTGTTAGTTTCGAATAATATTGTTACCTTTGCAGCGGAATCTGAGGTTTCCGGCTGGCAGGATGCAGTGAATTTGCACGCAAATTTACACGCATTTTTCGAAATAAACAAATTTTAGCCAGTTTATTGAGTTTAATTAACATGTTGAATTTTAGGGGGTTAGGAACCCGTATCTTTATATAGCGTTTAGGGGGTTAATGCCTCAGTGAGTCCCCTATCGACTACGAAAAGGAATCCTCGCAAATGCGAGGATTTCTTGTTTTTATTTGAATGCTACGACTTCGGTCAGTTCCTGATTCAGATAGAAGGTGTTCTGCAGGGTATCGCCATCGTGTATGTACTTCATCCTCAGGTAGTAGAGATCACCTTCAGGTGCGATCTCCGGGTAGCTGATGTCCTTCTTGAACAATTCTGCTCCCCGTTGGCGCATGACACTGATCAGCGAATCGCTGATATGCCGCGTAGTGCCCACATCGGCAAAGTCGCGTTTCGTCATCGTCTCAGGATTCTTTGCGTTGGCCTCTACAAAGGCCTTGACAGCCTTCTCGGCATGATACTGCTTTCCGCAAGAGACGGTCAGCAGCATCATGCTGATTACACCTATTATTAAATACGCGCGCGATCTCATGCCTGAGGAATGTTTTTCAGCACGTCGAGCAGATGATCCCACACCATCTGGACCGTGGGGATATGCAGACGCTCATCGGGCGTATGTACGAAGCGGAGGGTGGGACCGAAGCTGACCATGTCGAGGTTGGGATAACGCTCAGAGAAGAGACCGCACTCCAGTCCGGCATGGATGCCCCGGACGATGGGATCATGGCCGAAGAGCTTCTTATACGACTCTACTACAATCTCCTGCAGTTTCGAGTTGGCCTTCATCTTCCAGGCAGGGTAACCATCGCTTGAGACAGCCTTGGCACCAGCCAGTTCGAAGACAGCCTGGATGGTGGCGCACATGTTGTCGAGGTTCGACATCACGTTCGAACGCTGCGACGACAGGATGTCGATCGTGCTGTCCGAGCTGTGTACGCTGGCGATGTTGCTCGATGTCTCTACCATGCCGCCGAGGGCCAGATCCTGACAGATGGCGTAGATGCCGTTATCGACAGCCTGCAGGGCCCACACGAATTTTCTAGCTACTTCAGGCTCAATCACCTGCTCAGCCTCCGTACTCTCCATCGCGAACACCATCTGTGTGTCGGTCACGTGGAACTCATCCTCCACTTCTGCTGCGAAAATGTTCCAGTCGGCCCTGACGTTCTCCTTCAGGTCGTTGGGTACGCCAATCACGAAGTAACCATCGCGAGGAATGGCATTGTGGAGCTTGCCGCTATGGAACTGTGCCAAACAGATGCCTTCATAGCGCTTCATTTCCTGGAAAAGGAAACGGCCGAGGATCTTGATGGCATTGGCGCGCTTCTTGTTAATGTCATCACCGGAGTGACCGCCGACAAGTCCCTTCAGAGAGCCCTTAATGAAGAAACTGCCCTCTGGAGCGTCCACACGTCTGAAGGTGAACTGAGCCGTCGTATTGCGGCCGCCTGCACACGAGACGAAGATCTCGCCCTCATCCTCAGAATCGAGGTTGATCAGGTAGTCACCTGTCATGAAGCCGGCTTTCATACCCTCTGCGCCAGTGAGTCCCGTCTCCTCGTCACGGGTGAAGACACACTCGATGGGACCATGCTCGATATCCTCCGAGGCGAGGATGGCCAGTTCGATAGCACAGCCGATACCATCGTCGGCCCCCAGGGTCGTCCCCTCGGCTGTCAGCCACTCACCGTCGACATAGGTTCGGATGGCATCCTTGTCGAAGTCGAACTCCACATCGACGAGCTTGTCGCACACCATGTCCATGTGGCTCTGCAGGATCACCGTCTTGCGATCCTCCATGCCCTTGGTGGCTGGCTTGCGGATGATGACGTTGCCCGTCTCATCCACTTTTGTGTCCAGACCGCGGCTCTCACCCCAGTTCCTCAGATACTCAATCATCTTCTCTTCACGCTTCGAAGGGCGTGGAATTTCGTTAATCTTCGCAAATTCTGCGAATACAACAGCAGGTTTTAAGTCGTTTTTATTCATTATTAATACGTTTTTTGATTGTATTCCATATAAAATGCTTAACTTTGCAGCGCAAAATTACAAAAAATGATTGAAACTCTGCTCATCAGTGCGTTAATAATTGCTATTGCGATGGTATTTTTACTCGTTAGAGTACTATTTGTCAGGCAAGGAGCGTTTAAGTCGCAGCATATCCACGACTCTGAGGCGATGAAAGAGCGCGGTATCCACTGCGTAATGGATCAAGACCGTGAGATGCGCCAGAAGAGCAGGTTTGCCGTGAGCGAGAAGTAAAAGAGTCAGAAAGTAAGAAATTAAATAATTCAAAACGTAACAATGAAAAAGTACATTTTCTCAGCACTCGCCGTCGCACTGATGGCATCGTGCAACAATGCAGCTCCTAAGATGGACGAGCAGCCCGCCGCTGGTGACGCTGCCGCAACAGGTATGAAGATCGCTTATGTCGAGGTCGACTCGCTGATGACCCAGTACGACTTTGCCAAGGACTACAGCGTGACACTCCAGAAGAAGTCGAATAATGCCCGTAACACGCTCAACCAGAAGGGCAATGCCCTGCAGGCAGCCGTGAACAACTTCCAGCAGAAGCTGAATAACAACGGATTCCAGAGCCGTGAGCAGGCAGCAAGCGTGCAGACTGCCATCGAGCGTCAGCAGCGTGATCTTCAGGAGCTTCAGGCCCGTCTTGAGAACGAGCTTGCCAACGAGACCGCCAAGTTTAACGAGGCTCTCCGCGACTCGCTCCAGAACTTTCTGACGGCCTATAATAAGGACAAGCACTACGACCTGATTCTCTCGAAGGCAGGCGACAACATCCTTATGGCCGAGAAGAAGTATGACATCACCCAGGACGTGATCAACGGTTTGAACAAGCGCTACAAGCCCACCCCCAAGAAGGCCGAGGCCAAGGAAGATGAAAAGAAATAATCCTATCAAATAACAAAAAACGAATCCTAAAATGAAAAAAACAGTCTTTTCCCTCATGTGCCTGGTTGCTGTGATGCTCCTCGTGTCCTGCAAACCCAAGCAGCAGGTGGTGGCCTATACGCCCAACACCCGCACGATCGTGACTTACGACATCACCTTCGACGTTAACAAGGCAGACATCAAGCCTGAGTCCATGAACGAGATCAACCGCATCAAGCAGCTGATGGTCGACGATCCCAACCTGAAGTATGAGGTGCAGGGACATACCGATTCCACCGGTACCCCCGAGAGTAATCAGAAACTCAGTGAGAAGCGTGCCCAGGCCATCGTCGACAAGCTTGTTGAGCTTGGCATCGATCCCAGCCGCCTTACAGCCGTAGGCAAAGGTCAGTATGCGCCTATCGCCGACAACTCCACTGAAGAGGGCAAGGCCAAGAACCGCCGCGTCGTCTTCGTCGCCAAGTAAGCAATACCCTCTTATTCATCATCAAGCGAGGCATCCTGCCACAGGGATACCTCGCTTTTATTTATGACGATTCATCCAAGTTCAGTCATGCTACACGTTGCCCAGATACACATGACTGACACCTTCTTCCATGGCTACTTGCTTAGCGGCTTTGAGCGTCTGTATGGGCGTTGGCGGTGTGTCCTGCATCTTGTAGCGGGGAAAGAAACGGCTGAAATGGAGCGGGGCTCCGGCAAGACGGCTGTCTGCGAGCCAACGGCACATCTGTCGAATCATCTGCATGTCATCGTTCACCCCAGGGATGATGAGGTTGGTGATCTCTATCCACACCCCAGCATCGCGCATGGCGAGGATGGTATCGAGCACAGGCTGGAGGTGACCACCGCTGACCCGCCTATAGATATCGTCGCTAAACGACTTGAGATCGATGTTGGCAGCATCGAGGTAGGGTAGAAAGTCGGCAAGGGGTTCCTGACAGACGTAGCCTGCCGTGACGAGAATGTTCCAGAGACCTGCTTCATGTGCCAGACGGGCGGTATCAGCGATGTACTCGATATAGGTGAGCGGTTCGGTATAGGTGTAGGCAATACCTGGGCAATGATACTTCTTACACAGGGTGACCACCTCTTCAGGAGAGAGTTCGTAATGATTTACCTCGTAGGGTGAGACCTGAGATATTTCGTGGTTCTGACAGTTCAGACAGCGGAAGTTACAACCCGTACAGGCAATAGAGAGACACTGGGTGCCGGGATGGAAATGGTAGAGAGGTTTCTTCTCCACGGGGTCGATGGCCAGAGAACATGGCTTAGCGTAGACATCGCTGACGAGCATACCACCCAGGTTCCGACGGCTCTTGCAGATGCCCGTCTTGCCATCTGCAATGTGACAGTAGTGCGGACAGAGCTGGCACTCAACCCGACCGTCGTCCAGATGCTGGTAATAGCTGCATTCTTTCATCAGTACACAATGATCAATGAATTTTTAGAAAACAATTGCTTCGTAGACGTAGAGTTCAGCATCGCGCCAACCATTCCAACCTAGACCAGCCTTGTCCTGTGAGCAATGTCCTATGAACTCTTCTTTCGTCCAGTTCACTTCATCGGCTACTTGTGGCAGGAATGTTCCACTATGGTATCCCTTACGGATGTAGATGCCGTGACGGTGCAACTCAAACTCGTCGAGACTCTGGATGCGGCGCATGGGGGTGAGGACTGATATCTCAATGTCGATGTCATCCAATTCCTCGCGGTGGACAGGCCTGAATCGCGGGTCTTCGAAAGCTGCTGCACGAGCCATCTCTGCTACTATCTCATGTAAGGCGATGTCCTCGCCGAAGTGGCCTATACAGCCGCGAAGCATTCCCTGTTCATGGAGCGACACAAATGCCCCGCATTTCTGCTTCAATTGTGGATACTGAGCGACGAGCTGGGAAGGGGTGATACGTTTACCGTCTAAAGAGTCCTTGATGCTGTTGAGGGCAATCTCTTTCAGCAGATGTTTCTCTTCATCTGATAGCGCAAACTCCTGTTTCTCACCTCGTAGGAAGGCAAAGGCGTGATAGCCCACCACGCGGGAATGGTCATGATCGTCGATGTCACCAGAGTTCTGGTACATCAGGTGTCTGACCTCGTAACTGCTGTCGGTCATCAGCATCAGCGTGATGATGGGAAATGCGCCGCAGGCGCTGGTAGCCAGGTTACGCTTACCGCTATGGGCATTCTCCTCGATGGCAGCAATGAACGCCTCCACATTGCCAGTCGCGATGGCTTTACCCGTGAGGGCATCCACCTCACAGGCATCGTCATAGGAGGGATAGTGCGAGAAGTCGCTGCTGATGATGAAGAGATTATCTTCAGTGAAATAAGGCTTTAGCACTTCTGCCATCCGCTTCAGCTTTGAGTAGTCGTTGGTGGAAATGATAATCGGCACGATGGGCGGTACGTTGCCGAGTCTGCGCAGCAGGAATGGCAGTTGTACCTCCAGACAATGCTCCTGGGCATGGGCGGCCGGCTTGTAACTGAACACACTATCATCCGTCGTCAGCTTCTTAGCTGTTTCGCGATCCACCTTCACATAGCCCAATGGTGTGGCATAATAGTCAGCCTCGCTATTGACAGAAGCCCCGTCGAGCCATGCGTGATGACTCGGTCCTAGCATGAAGATCCGCTTGTAGGGTTTGTCTGCAGGAATCGACATATAGGCCGATGCCGCCACATTCCCTGAGAAATAATAGCCGGCATGGGGAACGATGAGTGCCGCCACATTGTTATACACTGCCTGACCTTGGTGTACTGCCAGAAAACTGTCTACCTCTTTGCTCAGTTCCTCAGGATTGCCCGTATAGAAGCGGTTGGCCTGAGTAGCAGGTCTCACTACCGAATCTTTTTCCATTTGTCCGTTACATGTATTCATCATCATGATTGTTGCAATAATTGTTATTAATCTGGTCATTTATGATAGACTATTTTAATAGTTTCATATATTCGTCATACGTGATATGCCTGCCGCCCATTGACTTGAATAGGGGAGTCTCAAACTGGCAGTCGATAAACCTGCCGCCTATTGTCTCCATTGCCCTTGCCAGATGGATAAGGGCTAACTTCGAGGCATTGGGAACCAGTGAGAACATACTTTCGCCGAAGAAGGCATTGCAGAGTGTTACGCCATAAAGTCCACCAACAAGTCGTTGTCCTTCCCATACCTCGACACTGGCTGCATAGCCATGATGATGCAGGCGGGTGAACGCTTCGATAATGTCAGGACCAAGCCATGCACCGCTTTCCTCATGACGCCCCTGAACTGTGGAACAACCATGAATCACACCATCGAAGTCTTGATTGACAGTCACTTCGTATTTTTGCTGTCGCAAAAGCTGCCGCATAGAATGGCTGACGTGAATCTCGTTAGGAAAGATGACATAGCGGTCGAGCGGACAATACCAGTGAGGCATGTGCTCAAGATTAAAGGCGTACCATGGGAAGAATCCGTTGCTATATGCCAGTAGCAGACGGTCTGTGGACAGGTCGCCTCCAATGGCTACCAGCCCGTCATTCTCGCCCCAACGGGGATTGGGGAACCAGAGTTCTTCATCCAATTGCCAGACTGCCATATGAATGGACAATTGATAATTGGGAATTGACAATTCCGACGGTTATATCGCCACCTTGTTTCAGACTGCCGAAGAGGATCTCGCGCATCAGCAGAGGTTTCAGCTGTTGGGCGATGACTCGATCCATTTCCCTTGCACCGTATTCAGGGGTGAAACCTTCTTTCAACAAATAGTTGAATGCCTCTGTCGTGAGGGTCATCCTCACCTGCTTGGCTTCGAGCATGGTATCCAGTTCGTGCAGTTTTTTCTTCAGGATCAGCGTTGCCATCTCCTTGTCCATATCGCGGAACACAACAGCTCCCGAAAGACGGTTCAGAAATTCCGGTTTGAAGGTTTTCTTTACCTGCTTCATCATTGCCTCGCCACGACTGACGGAACTGTTGAAACCAATATTTTGCGATGCGAACTGTGCTCCTGCATTAGAGGTCATAATAAGTACTACGTTACGGAAGTCGGCCTTGCGCCCCTTGTTGTCAGTCAGTCGGGCATAGTCCATCACCTGAAGCAGGATATTGTAGATGTCCTGATGTGCCTTCTCTATCTCGTCAAGCAGGAGTACGCTGTTAGGCGTTTTGCGGATGGCATCGGTCAACAGTCCTCCATCCTCATAGCCTACATATCCCGCAGGTGAACCAATCAATTTGGCCACAGCATGTTTCTCGGTGTATTCGCTCATGTCGAAGCGTATCAGTTCGATGCCCAACTCTTTCGCCAAAACACGTGCCACCTCAGTCTTGCCCACGCCAGTTGGTCCGACGAAGAGCAGTGAGGCAAGTGGTTTGTTCTCGTCCAGCAGACCTGCGCGTGACATCTGTATGGCTTCCACCACCTGACGGATGGCCTCGTCCTGTCCGTATATCTGGGTGAGAATCCTGGGTGCAAGACTTTCCAAACGCTTGTAGTCATCGTCCTCGGCAACAGCCAGTGCATCAACCTTGCACGTCTTTGCCAGCACGTCGGCTATGTCAGTCTTGTTAATCAAGGGAACAGGTCTGTTGTCCTGAGAAGAATCAAACGACTTGTCCCCTTGTGTCACCTCCAAGGCAGCTCCCGCTTCGTCTATCAGGTCGATAGCCTTGTCTGGCAGGAATCGGTCGTTTACGTGTTTGGCACTCGCTTCTACGGCAAAGTCGATAGCCTCGTCCTCATATTTCACATGGTGGAACTCTTCGTATCGCGGTTGCAACTGTCGCATGATATGCTTGGTCTCGTCGATAGAAGGCTCTGGAATATCTATTTGTTGGAATCGGCGTATCATGCCCTTGGAGCGGGCGAAATGGCGGTTGTATTCCTCGTAGGTGGTGGAGCCGATGAAGCGTATGCTGCCTGATTCCAAATATGGTTTCAGCATGTTCGATGCGTCCATACTTCCCTCACCAGTAGCACCAGCTCCAACCAGGGTGTGTATCTCGTCGATGTATACGATGTTGTTACAACCCTCTTCCTGCACACCGTCCATGATTTGCTTGATACGGTTTTCGAAGTCACCGCGATACTGTGTGCCTGCCAACAGCGTTCCCATATCGAGCTGATAGATCCTGCTGCCTTTCAACCGTTCGGGCACATGACCTTCCTCTATCATCCGTGCCAGTCCCCATACAAGTGCCGTCTTTCCCACGCCAGGCTCTCCAACATGCAATGGGTTGTTCTTATCTCTTCGGCATAGTACCTGGATGGTTCTTCTCAGTTCCTGCTCCCTGCCGATGAGTGGATTCTGTTTCTCGTATAGCTCGTTCATACAGGTCACCAACCGTCTCCAGGCCTCCTCCGATTTCCGCTGGCCCGTATCTTCTTCCAAATGGTCTTCAAAGTCGTAGGCACTGATGAGCTGGCTCAAGAAATTGCCCTCTTTGTCAGCCAGTGCATCTTTCAGCAGATAGCATGCCCACGACTCTTTCAAATGAAGGATTCCTGTCACCAGATGAGGTATGTCCAAAGACTTGGCGCTGCTGTTGACAACCTGTTGACAGGCATACTCTATCACCTGTCCAAGCTGTGCTGACGCCTCTGGCTCGTAGTCCTGCCCTTCGGGTATGGTTTCCACCTCCATCATCTGCTGGAACAGACGATCCGCCAGTTTGTCGGGCCTGTAGAAATTGTTTAGTACTTGTACGAAACAATCATCACGCAACATGGCCATCAAGAGATGTTCGGGCATGATGAACTCGTTTCTGTCTTTCTGACAGTACTCCATCGCAATGTGCATGATTCTGGCTGCACGCTCCGTCTGTTTTATCTCTGCCATAATGCTTATTCCTTCTCTGGTTCAACTGTCAGTCGCAGCGGATAACCCTGCTCCCTGGCCATCTTGGTAGCCTTGCCGGCCTTTGAGACTGCTATGTCGTAGCTGTAGATGCCTACCACGGCTTTGTCTGAATGGTGTACCTGCAACATCAGTGCATTGGCATCTTCCTCGCTCTTCAGGAAAACCTGCTTGAGTATCATCACCACGAAATCCATCGTCGTGAAGTCGTCATTGTAGATAATGACCTTATATCTTCTCGGCTCCTTGATGTTCGTTCTCTGCCGTTCCCTTAGTTGTGACTGTTCCTTTGCCATTTACTTTTATGTATTGAATTATGTGCTATTTGGATGCTGGAGCATTGTGCTTCAGTTCGCGGTAGTCGGAGAGAAGATTCCAAATGGCGTCTTCGGAGAGAACTCCACGCTTCAGGTCAGGGGGCAGTAGTCCGGCTTCGTCGGCTGCAAAATCCTGACGCCATTCTTCGCTGCCATAATAATGGTCGAGGACACCCACGTCATCGAGTATAGCTTCATAGCGATCGAGTGCTGCCGTGAGGCGCTTTACGGCAGCGGACACTCTGTTAAAGCGCCGCTCCATCTGACGGATGCGCCGAATCTGTTGTGCCTTGTTATTATCCTTCATTTGAAAATCTGATTAAAACTAAAAGGAGGGACGCTCAACGTCTGCGTCCCTCCTGTCAGGTTATTGGAGTATCAATCCTTATGCGAAGGGATTCTCCGTGGGATAGTAGTCGCCCTTCGGGAAGTTGTAGTCGATCTCCTCAACGGGGATACCCATGTATTTCAGAACCTCCCACAGGTACTTACCAGCGTGCTCGAACATCACGGCTGCGTGGTGTGGGTAGTGCTTCTCGATGAGGACGTGACGATAGAAGCGGCTCATGTTCTTGATACCGAAGGTACCGATTGAACCAAATGAGCGTGTAGCTACTGGCAGGATCTCGCCCTGAGCGATGTAAGCGCGGAGCTTGGTGTCGGCTGTAGACTGCAGACGATATACTGTAGCCTTACCTGGCTTCAGGTCACCCTCAAGTGTACCATTGGTTACCTCAACAGGCAGAGCGCGAGCCATAATGCGCTGGAAACACATCTGGCAGTTGCAAACCTTTGAAGAAGCGGTGTTACCACAGTGGAAGCCCATGAAGATCTCCTTATCAGTATAGCTGTCGCACTCGAACTTCTTGCCCTTGATGCTCTCCTCGTACATGTCGCGAGGTACAGAGTTATTGATGTCGAGCAGAGTAACAGCGTCCTCAGTGATGCAAGTACCGATGTACTCAGACAGAGCGCCATAGATATCAACCTCACAAGCTACGGGGATACCACGACCAGTAAGACGGCTGTTTACGTAGCATGGTACGAAACCGAACATGGTCTGGAATGCAGGCCAGCACTTGTTAGCCATTGCTACGAACTGACGGCTGCCCTTATGACCCTCGATCCAGTCGGTCAGCGTGAGTTCATACTGAGCGAGCTTAGGCAGAACAGAAGGAATCTTATTGCCAGTACCCAGCTCAGCAGCCATATCCTTCACCACGTCGTCGATGCGAGGATCGCCCTGGTGCTTCTGGAAGGCTTCGAGCAGGTCGAGCTCTGAGTTCTCCTCAATCTCCACGTCAAGATCATAAAGGGCACGGATAGGAGCGTTACAAGCCAGGAAGTTGTTAGGACGAGGACCGAAGCTGATAATCTTCAGGTTCTGCAGACCTACGATAGCGCGAGCAATGGGAGCGAACTCATGGATCAGCTCTGCACAATGGGCTGCATCGCCCACGGGCTCCTCAGGAATATATGCACGAGTCTTGCGCAGAGACAGAGCCTGACTGGCGTTCAGCATACCACAGTAAGCATCGCCGCGACCGTCGATCAGGTCGTTCTGAGTCTCTTCAGCTGCAGCACAGAACATGGTAGGTCCCTGGAACCAGTCGGCAATCATGGTCTCGGAGATCTCAGGACCGAAGTTGCCAAGGTATACGACGAGGGCGTTACATCCAGCCTTTTGGACATCAGCAAGAGCCTGTTGGGCATGGATTTCACTCTCGACGATACAGATGGGGCACTCGTAGATGCCGTCCTTACCAAATTTCTTTTCATACTCAGCAATAACTGCCTTACGACGGTTAACAGCCAATGACTCGGGGAAACAGTCGCGTGATACGGCGACAATTCCAATCTTAATTACAGGTACGTTGTTCATATTGTATTTGTTTAAAAAAGTAATGCTTAGATTGATATCGGATGCAAAGTTACAAATAATTCTCATAATATTGCAAAAATCGGGGCAAAATATTTGGAGGTAAGCAACATTTTAAGTATCTTTGCAGCGATAACTGGTTATTAACATGTTTTTTAAAACTAAATTAACCATACTTTCATTTTTTTTGCTGACATTGTGCCTGACGATGTCGGCAGATATTAGTCAGCGTGCGTTCACCAAATATAGTGCTGCCGACGGACTGGCTGACAACAGTGCCCATACTATTCACTGCATGAGTACGGGTCGCATTGTCATCACGACGATGGGGCAGATCAACTTCTATGACGGTCACAAATTTGTCTTCATCGACTCTAAGGATGAGAATGCTTATCCTCTGTCGTACTATGACGGCCATTATCATCTCTACTTCGACAAGTATCACCACATGTGGCTGAAGAATCATCACATTGTGACTTGCGTGGACTTGATGACAGAACGCTTTGTGCAGAATGTGGGTAATGTGTTCACGGAGTTTGGTGTAGACAACAAGGTACATGATCTCTTCGTTGACCATGAAGGCATTGTGTGGTTGATGACAGACGAGGGCATGATGAACGTGAAGAACAAGAAGATCGTGCCCGTGAGTAAGAAACTGAACCTTCAGGATCTGGAAACTTACGGTGACCAATATGTGATGCTGTTCTATGAGAACGGACAGATAGATGTCTACGACTATGAGGCAGGGAGTTTGATCCATGAGAGTCAGGCACTGACCCCTCAGGATGTACCACGCTATGACAAGTCGACCGTGCTGCTGCTCAATGGTGACATCTGCTATCAGATACGCAACGGACAGAAGGAATCGGTCTTGCTGCAGTTTGATACAGTAAAGAAAACGTGGGAGGAGCTGTTGAGAACACCGTATCATCTGAATAACATGACTGTGCGCGACTCACTGCTCTATTTGCCTTGTGAGTACGGCTACTGGACATATGACATCAAAAACAAGTCTACCCACCACGTGGAAGGCTTGAGAATGGAGACCGGGCATGACCTGTACACCTGTCTGAATGTGATGGCATTCGACTTACAGGGTGGCCTGTGGGTAGGTACGGAGCGTACAGGCCTGCTCTATGCGAGGCCCTTCAATGCTCCCTTCGCTTCCTATCCATGGGATGACAAGCGTGCTGTGGATTATGCAGCCCATCTCATTGACCTAAAGGAGTCGGTGATGTTCAAGGGCAAGTGGGTGAACTGTGTGTTCAAGGATTCTCGTGGCTGGACATGGGTGGGAACATCGCAGGGGCTGCAATATTATAAGAAGAGCAGTGACCACCTGCCACAGATCCTGACGACCAAGGACGGTCTTCTGAACAGTGTTATCCATTCTGTCGTGGAGGATCATCATCACAATATGTGGCTCTCGACGAGCTACGGCATCACGTGTCTTGTTATGGATGGGGAGAAAATCCACTATGTCAATAGCTACAACCGTTATGACAATGTGCCTTCCGAGTCTTTCGTCAATGGTAAGGCTGCCTGTCTGTCTGACGGTACGATTGTGATGCAGGCCATCGATCATGTAGTGACATTCAATCCTGACAAGATGAAAACGCTTACAGGCGAATTCCAGTTCGAAATCTATCCAAAGCTCATCAGGCTTCAAGTAAATGGCAACGAGATCATGACAGGGGTAGAACTTGACGGTGAGGTCATCTTGGATCATGCCCTTATTGAGACGCAGGAGATCAACCTGGACTACAAGCAGAATTCGCTGTCACTGGTGTTCTCGGCACATAATTTCTTCCGTCCGAGCCAGACATGTTACCGCGTGCGTGTGAAGGGTCTTGACAATGACTGGCATGTCTATAATACTTATAATTCTGGCGGACTTGTAGATTCGAGAGGTCTGCTTCATTTGCCGCTTATCTCGCTGCGCCCTGGCACATACGTGGTAGAGGTACAGGCCTCGATGGTGCCTGACCGATGGGATTCAAAGGCCCAAGAATGGATTGTGAACATCAGAGAGCCTTGGTGGCGAACCTCAGGTATCTTCGCCCTTTACGGCTTCCTGCTGATTGTGCTACTGGGCATCAATGTCTTCTATTATCTTCGGAATGCCAACATGCGTGCCATGCGCGACAGTGAGGAGATAAGCCTGCTGAAACGTCTCAGTATTTTCGCTAAGCGATGTACGGAAATGGGTGAGGCGGTGGAGCCCTTGCAAGAGGAGGTCTACGGCCAAGTCAGCGATCCTCAGAACGAATTGACGCCTGAGTTTATTAACGCGATGCTCAAGATTATGCCGATGGTTCAGGGGCAGAAACCTTCACAGTTGAGCATGCGCCAGTTGAGCGAGGCAGCAGGGATCGATGTGCAGCAGTTCTATTCGCTCATCTCATCGAATATCTATAAGAGTCCTCGACTGCTCATGCTGACGATGATGATCAGGAAGGCTGAAGATTTGCTGCGTAACACGCAGATGCCGATAGGAATGATTGCCGAGAAATGCGGATTTGCAACACCGAATTTCTTTATCGCCACGTTCTATCATATGCACCAGAAGACCCCAAAAGAATACCGCGGTATGCTGTAAGGCGCCACGTGCGCTCGCCTATACCTTTATAATATATATAGGCCTGATAGCGATTCTCCGTCTGAAAAAAACTACCCTCTGACGGTAGGTAAATTTTCCTACCGTCGGCTTTCTGCCAAAGGTATTGGTAGGAATAATAGCCCTGTTTCTGGAAAATGCTTGCGGTGTAGATGCCCTTTTCGGCATCGTATTGCATTGTGTAGTTCTCAGGCGACTCGGTAGTCCACATGCCGTCGATGACGATGTGACCATCGGGCAGGGCGGGAGTTTTCAAACGATAGTTCACCCAAACGTATTCACTTGAGGTGTCGTTTTCGCGGTTGTCACTGTTGCGGATATAAAAAGCTCCGTCTGCATCCTCATCATAGATATAGTTAGAACGTGGCTCGTCGATAAAAGGGAATACCTGGTACTGGCTTCCGTCCCATCGGATATAGTCGATTCCCATTGTGGGGTGACTTGGATCAAGCACTTCGTACTTGCGGTATTCGTTGCCAGCATCGAAAATGAGCCAGCGGCAGTGGCTCCATTCAAGACCGCTGTTGTTGGTAAATGACGGTTTGATGTCATGCCGGCTGTTGTCCTCTCGGCCATTTTGGGTAACCACCATTTTAATCTGTTCGTCTGGACGGGTGACAGGTAGTTTTCCGTAGTTGAGGGCGATGGCAAGTTGCTGGTGGCTGTCGTTGCTGTCGATGTCGGTATTGGTGGTAGCTGTCAGTGTGAGACCCATTGTCTGTTCTGTCACCATGAACTCAAAGGTAGCCACCTTCTCGTCGCTATCTTCATTAATGATGTGCAGGCGGTAGTTGCCGCTCATCTTCAGACGGCAAAGGCTGTTTGGAATCTCCAGACGATAGTGAGTGTAGGGTGTGATGGTGTTGACGGAAAGCTCGTAATCGTCGATGATGCCGTCGTTGAAGCCTTCGAGCCAGTCGCTTTCAAACATCTCCTCCGCTGATGACCAGTCGACCTCGCAGCGTTCCAGACGGTAGACGAAACGGTGATAGTTGTGGGAGAGTTCATCGAAGCCGATATGGAGGATGTCGTCTGTGTCCAAGCGCATGACCGCAGGCGACAGCCAGTCCTGATTGACGACGGCCTGCAGGCTTCTTACCTGTGGTGTGAAGCTTCTGTTGCGGGCTGTCATCGTTCCCGTTAGGAACCAGCAGCCAACAACTAACAGCCAATAGTTAAGTACCCGATGACCTCTCATCTTCTCCTTTCTTTCAGAATACCGTGACGGTAGGCATAGAGTAGTTCTTTGAGATCGTCTACCTGAGTCTTAAGTTCCCGGCCCTTGTCGGTATCGGCTACGAGCATGCGGTGAGCTGACATTTCGACGATCTGTGTGGTTGACTTGATGTCGATCTCACGTTCAATGGCATCCTGTTGTGAGGTGAAGGGCTCGTGCTGTACGAGTTGAAAACCACGCGAGTGATAGACAAGGGTATAGCCTGCGATACCCGTTTCACTATGATAGGCCTCAGAAAAGCCACCATCAATTACCATCAGTTTGCCTCCTGCCTTGATGGGGTTCTCGCCCTTAGAGGCATGAACGGGTACGTGGCCGTTGATAATATGACGGTTTATTCCCTCGACCTCGAAGGCATCAAGGATACGGTCACAGATCTCTTCTGAGTCGCGCAGTTTGAAGTAATTGCCCTTTTCCTCCTTATAGGTGGCCTTGTCTTTGAGAAAGTAGCGCTCGAAAGTGGCCATCTTCGATTTGTCAAAGAGTGGTGAGTCCTTACCACACCATAGGTAGAGGAAGTAGTCTTTGGCGTAATCGTGAGGATATTCGTCGGAGGGACCTTCGAATGCTGCACGAATCATCATGCCGATGTTGTGCATGAGATTTTTGCCGCTGTATCTGACGCCGGGATAGATCTCGACTTCTTTTAGTGTGCCATCTTCGTTGAGTGGGCAACTTGCATGGAAGAGCAGGTTGGAGTTGCTGATGGTGTACATACAGCCGTGGGAAAGCAGCGTACGCACATGTTTTTTCAACTTCTCGCATATGCGGAAGGAGTGGTGAAGTTTTTGCATCAGGTCAGTCTCATCGGCTGTCAGCTCGTTGGGATTGGCTGGATCGACAGTAGGGAAATAGCAGCTCTTCATCTCATACTCATGGTCATCGACGGTGCAGATGCCCCGATCGTAGTCAGTATGTTCGAAGAGACAGCGGTCAAGCATACCCCATTCCGGACGGCGCTTGAAGATGGCGGCTTCCTCCTTGAACTGGATGACGGCGATGGCCTTGTGCATCTTGGCCGTCAGCTGTCGTGTCTTTTCGTCCATCGAGTTGCCTGGCAGCACCTTTGGGATAAACTCCTCGCAGGGGTCGTCGCCGTATGTATCAAGGGCGAAGGTTGCCAGTGGTACGAGGTTGATGCCATATTCCTCGATAGTGGAGAGGTTGGCGTAGCGCAGGCAAAGGCGTAACACATTACAGATGCAGGCATTGTTACCTGCCGATGCTCCCATCCAGAGGATATCGTGGTTGCCCCACTGTATATCCCAGGAGTGGTACTGGCGAAGTGTATCCATGATGATATGGGCACCAGGTCCCCGATCATAGATGTCGCCAAGGATATGTAGTTGGTCGATGGCCAGACGCTGGATGACATTGCAGATGGCACAGATAAAGTCATCGGCGCGACCTGTGGAAATGATGGTGTTGACGATGACGCTGACGTAGGCAGCCTTGTCGATGTCGCTCAGGCTCTCATGGAGCAGTTCCTCAATGATATAGGAGAAATCTTCGGGTAGTGACTTGCGGACTTTCGAGCGTGTGTATTTTGAAGAGACATCGCGGCAGACTTTCACCAGTTGGTGGATGGTGATGCGATACCAGTCTTCGATGTCCGTCTCACGGGCTTTGATAAGCTCCAGCTTCTGCTCTGGATAGTAGATGAGGGTGCAGAGTTCCTTCTTTTCAGCCTCGCGGACATTGTTTCCGAAGAGCTCATTGACCTTACGTTTGATGTTTCCTGATGCGTTTTTCAGAATATGTCGGAATGCTTCGCTCTCCCCGTGTATATCGGCCAGAAAATGCTCCGTGCCTTTGGGCAACGCCATAATGGCCTCTAAGTTGATAATCTCCGTAGAAGCATCTGCGATGGTTGGGAACGACTGCGAGAGCAGCTCCAGATAGTGCATGTCTGCTTCGTTGTTGTAATGATGTGATGTCATATCTTTAAGTGGTTTGTTAGATGTTTGCGAATTTGTTGGGTTTGCTTGTCATCAATGGGGGCAAGAGGCATGAAACCATCGTCAAGTAACGTCTGCTCGCGGAGTACCTGCATAAGTCTTGCGGTAAAGTTTGTGAGTTTTTTGTCTTCTAACTGTTCGTTCAGCTGGTCATCATTGACATTGTCGCGATACAGTTCTCGCGTCAGTTCCACAAGATGGAGTAGCAGGGGCTGACGGCCGATCTGTCTGATCATGCGCAGCAGGAAGTCGGTTTCGTCTCCCTGATAGTCGCCAATGATTTCTTTCAGTGGTTTTGGACGCTGGTAGCCGTCGGGAAAGTAGGAGATGATCTTCGAGGTGTCAATCACTGGGGTAGTCAGACCTAAGATGTTGATTCCATAGTCGACGTAGTTACGAATGTTCTCATGCTCAGCGTAGATGAGTAGCCGTCGCCAGTCAATTTCTTTGTTGTTGTAGTTCAAATCGTGGAGACTAGTCCATCGCTTGTCGCCTGTAACGCCTGCCTTGAGTATGATGGAGAGAGCTGTCAGACTGTCATCGTTCAGTTGTTCATGGGTATAGGAGTCTAAAACTTTCTGGTAGACGGCATATGTACGGGTACACATCTCCTCTGGAGTGATGGCATTGGTAATGACGGCATTATGGATCTCTTCCACACGACGGTTCCAACCTAGTTTTTCGAAATTGCCTCTTTCGAGTTTGCCCAGTGTGATGATAGAGTATGCTTTCTCAATAGTCTTCTTCTGCCATAGTAGTGTCTTACTGACGTTCTCTTGTATGCTCTGCTGTTTGATGACCCAAGGCTCCAGTTGTCCGTGTAATGTGACAACTACCCTTGCACCATTGTTTCTGGCACTGGCAGCTGCACGGGCAAGATAGTAATGCCAGCATCCGTGACAATGAACGACATCAGGTTCCATTTCATGAAGGTACTGACGGAAGGATGAGGTGCTGTCTGCCACTTGTACATCAGCACTCTGCCGCATGCCCTCTGCAAGGAGGGTGACATGCTGCCGGATGAGCGCATCGGACTTCGGATAGACATGAAGTACTTTCATAGGCTTTCTAAAAAAATTATCCGCTTGTAAGCAGGATGTTGGAACTGCGATGACAAAGATTATGCCACACAATGCTCATACGAATTCCGTTGACCTTAGTGCTTGGAATCTTCTGTTCGAAGAACTTGAGCATCTCGTGGGCAAGTTCTTTTTTGACAATAATAAAGTCGTAGCGGCCCAGGATATATTTCATCCACCTGCGCTGACGGACTTTCTTCAGTTTTCGCTCAGACTTTCTGAGGTGGCAAGAGGCATCGCTGACAGAGGTGAATGGCTGCAGAAGTATCCCTTTCTTAAGGATATAGCCGAGTGTCAGTTCTGCATCTTCTTCAATATTCTGGCTGAAGGCCTCAAGCATTTCCGAATTTGAAGGCTTATTGATACATTTTGTAATGATAACCCATTCATATTTAGATGCTTTTACGCCTATGCTCAATCCAAGTCTACGACGGGTAACAAGTCTGTCAGGCTTGGGGAGGAAGGTTGTATATAGATGGGGATAGTCTGACTTGAGAAGTTTCAATACGTCATCTGTGTTGTCTGTTGATGTTTCATCAACGACTACCATTTCATAGCCTGCCTCATATTCCTGTGTGAGGAATGAAGGCAGGTTTTCTTCCAGTTCATGAGCCTGGTCGTAAACGGTCATGACGAATGAGAATCTTTTTTGTTCTTTGCTCATGTTGATATCTAAATCTCGTCGCTCATATAGCCGACAGGCAATTTGCGGCAATTATACTGAGAAGCCATAATCTCACCATAAGCTCCTGCTGAACGGATGGCGAAGAGGTCACCGCGTCTGGCTCTGTTCAGGTCAATCTGCTTGGCAAAAACATCCGTAGACTCACAGATGGGACCAACCACATCATAAGTGTCGTGAGACTCTTCGCTGGTGATGTTCTCAATCTTGTGATAGGCCTGATAAAGTGCGGGGCGGATGAGGTCAGGAAATCCGGCATCAACGATGGCGAACTTCTTCACGGCTCCTTGTTTAATATATAAGGTACGCGTGATAAGCGAACCGCATTGTGCCACAACGGAACGACCCAGTTCGAAGTGGAGCGTCTGGCCTGGGCGTAGCTTCAGTTTCTTGGAATAGGTATTGAAGTAGGCCTTAAAATCAGGAACGGGCAGACGGTTAGGGTGCTCATAGTCGACACCGAGGCCACCACCAACGTTGATGTGCTCAGCACGAATGCGATGACGGTCGAGTTCGTCTTGTAATTCGTTGACGCGGTTACAGAGTGCCTCGAAGTCGCCCATGTCAAGAATCTGGGAACCGATGTGGAAATGCAGTCCCACGAACTTCACATTGTTCAGGTTCTCAGCCTCACCAATGACAGTCAGCATATCACGCATTGCAATGCCGAACTTGTTCTCTGCAAGCCCCGTGGTGATATTGGCGTGTGTATGAGCACCCACGTTCGGGTTGAGACGGAATGCAACGCGTGCCACCTTGTTCTTCTTGGCAGCCAGTTCATTGATGACCTCCAGTTCAGGTATACTCTCCACGTTGAAGCAGAAGATGTCGTTGTCGAGACCAAGATTGATTTCCCAGTCGCTCTTTCCAACACCAGCATACACAATTTTCTGACTAGGGAATCCAGCTTTGATAGAGGCTTCAATCTCACCGCCGCTCACACAGTCGGCACCTAGTCCTGCCTCGCGGATGATGCGGAGAATACGGGGGTTGGCATTAGCCTTGACGGCATAGTGTACGACAAATCCCTCATGTCTTCCTGCCTCGTCGTTGATGGCACGCAGGGTCTTACGCAACAGATCCGCATCGTAGTAGTAGAATGGAGTCTGTATCGACTGCAACTTGTCTATTGGAAAAACTCCTTTGGCCATTATTCGCTGAAAATAGTTTTGCTCAGATTCTGAAGCGCGCGTCTCTTGTCTTCTTCCCTGATGAGGAATGAGATATTGTAGTTGGACCCTCCGTAGCTAACCATGCGGACGGGAATGTCTTTCAAAGCGTCAAGGGCAATGGTCTCAAAACCTACGTTTGACCAATCGAGGTCACCCACTACGCAGACGATGCACATGTTGGTATCGACAGTAACGGTACCGTACTTCTTCAGTTCGTCGACGATTTCTCCGAGATGGGCAGAATTATCGATACTCATGGAGACAGCCACTTCAGAGGTACAGATCATGTCGATAGGTGTCTGGTAACTCTCGAAGATCTCGAACACCTTGCGGAGGAAACCAGTAGCGAGGAGCATGCGTGATGACTTGATCTTGATGGCGGTGATATTGTCCTTGGCGGCTATAGCCTTGATCTTGCCGTATTCTGTGGAGTTGCTGATGGTGGTTCCTTCTGCGTCAGGATCCATTGTGTTAAGCAGACGTACTGGAATACCGGCATACTTGGCAGGCTGTACACAGGTGGGGTGTAAGATTTTGGCTCCGAAATAGGCCAGCTCGGCAGCTTCTTCGAAATGGAGTTGATGAACGGGTTCCGTGTTGTCGACGATGCGTGGGTCGTTATTGTGCATGCCGTCGATATCAGTCCAAATCTGTATTTCTTCAGCGTTGATGGCTGCACCGATGAGTGAGGCAGTATAGTCAGAACCTCCGCGCTGCAGGTTGTCAATCTCGCCATAGGCATTGCGACAGATGAATCCCTGTGTCAGGAACACCTGTGCTCCCTCGTTTTCTTCAATCAGCGGCTTAAGCTTCTCCTTGATGTAGACGGGATCGGGCTCAGAGTTCTTGTCTGTACGCATGAAATCGAGTGCATTGAGCAGCACGGCATTGATACCTTGCTCCTTCATATAGTTCACGACCATGTTAGTAGAGATTATTTCTCCTTGAGCCACAATACTTTTTTCTTCAAATGAGGTAAAGAGCTCCTTAGTGAATGAACGCAGGTAGTCAAATTCGCCGCGGAGGAAATCACGGGTTGAAGCCTTGGTCTCTTCTTTGTCGTAGAGTTCTTCGATGTGTCGTGCATACTTCTGTTCCAGACGGTTGATGACCTCGTTGGCTCCATCAGGATTCTTCTTGTAGAGATAGTCAGAAATCTCAACGAGTGAATTGGTAGTACCTGACATAGCGGAGAGTACCACAAAAACGGGGTCGCCCGACTTGATGACCAGTTTGGTCACTTCTTTCATTCTCTGGGGAGTGCCGACGGATGTACCGCCGAATTTCATTACTTTCATAAGCTATAGTATTTATTTATCATTTATCATTCATCCATTCTTTTTCATTCAGACCGCTAAATCTCTTCTCTTTCGGAATACCTTACTCGGGTTTCGTCGGTATCAGGGGTGTCATCGACAATCACGAGGTTGTGGAAATCGTTGGTGACATCCTCTAACCGCTCTTTCTGACAGCGGTAGGTGATGCTGGGATTCGCCTTGACAAGCGGTAGGTTATGGGTAGACATGACAACCGCTGTGCCTTTCTTGGCAATATTGAAGAGCAGCTTGATGATGTCGTTTGAGGTCTCTGGGTCAAGGTTACCTGTTGGCTCATCAGCTAAAATCAGTTTGGGGTCGTTGAGGATGGCTCTTGCTATAGCAATGCGCTGTTGCTCTCCGCCTGAGAGCTCATAAGGCATGCTGCTAGGGCAATCTTCCATACCTACGGCCTTCAATACCTGACGTATACGCTCGTCAATCTCGTTTCTTTTTTTCCATCCTGTTGCCTTGAGAACAAATTCAAGGTTCTTGTAGACTGTACGGTCTGCCAGAAGCTGGAAGTCCTGGAATACGACTCCCATCTCTCTTCTGAGGGCAGGAATCTCCTTGCGGCGGATAGTCAACAGGTCATGACCAAGCACAGTAGCCTCGTCGGCCTCGTCTACGTCAAGCTCACAATAGAGCGTCCTCATCAGTGTGGTCTTTCCTGAGCCCACTCGTCCGATGATATAGATGAACTGTCCCTCCTTAACTTCAAAGTTCACTTTCTGCAGGACGCGGATACCGTGTCGTTGGTAGATATTTGCGTTTTTATAACTGATCAGCATATCTCATTTCTTCATTATTCCATTATTTCATTTTCTTCTTCTCCCAATTACTTCATCTTTCCGGCAGCCTTGGCCTCTCGACGCTTTCTGTCCCAGTCAGGATCGTGACGCTTGTGGAGCTCTGCTGCAATATCCTCAATGCGCATGCCCTTGCTCGTCAGAAGAACGATAAGGTGATAGAGCATATCCGACACTTCATATGACAGTTGGTCGTTGGTACCAGTACAGGCCTCGATGACAGCCTCAAGCGACTCTTCTCCAACTTTCTGAGCGATACGCTTTACACCATCTTTAAACAGTTTGGTAGTATAGCTGCCCTCAGGCATTTCCTCGTGCCGTTTGTTGATGAAGTCTTGCAGCTCTGTCAGGAAGAGCAGCGGGTTCTCTTCATTGACCTCGCCCCAGCAGGTGTCTGTGCCTGTATGGCAGGTAGGACCGTCAGGAATCACCTTCACCAGCAGTGTGTCATTGTCACAATCCACTTTGATGTCCACCAGGTTCAGAAAGTTGCCGCTTGTCTCGCCCTTTGTCCACAGACAGTGGCGGGAGCGGCTCCAGAAGGTCACTTTCTTTGTGGCGACAGTTTGTATGTATGCCTCTTCATTCATATAGCCAAGCATGAGCACATTCTTGGTTCTTGCATCCTGTATGATGGCTGGAACTAATCCTTCGCCTTTTTCGAAGTCTATTTTCATCTAATTATTTACGATTTACATATTTACGATTTACCATTTAAATTCTCACGTTGATTCCTTCGTTGTGAAGGTATAGCTTGAGTTCTGGAATGGGTATCTCCCCGAAGTGGAACACGCTGGCAGCCAGGGCAGCATCGGAATGCCCTTCGATGAATGTATCACGGAAATGCTCTCTCTTGCCTGCTCCTCCGCTTGCAATGATGGGGATGGAGAGGTGGTCGGCCAGTTCGCGCAGGGCCTCGTTTGCATAGCCTTCCTTCACACCGTCGTGGTTCATAGAGGTGAACAGTATTTCGCCTGCACCACGTTCCTGTGCCTCATGAGCCCACTCAAAGAGCCCTCTTTCCGTGCGTTCACGCCCACCTTTCAGATAGCAGTGCCAACCGTCTTCATCCAACCGGGCATCAATGGCACAGACACATACCTGTGAGCCGAAACGTCTGGTAACTTCATCAATGAGTTCAGGTCTGCGGATGGCTGCACTGTTAATGCTTACCTTGTCGGCTCCTGCATAGAGCAGGCGTTCCACGTCAGCCAGCTCGTTGATGCCTCCGCCAACAGTGAAGGGTATATTGATCTCCCGTGCCACACGGGTTACCATTTCCGTGAAAGTCTTACGGCCCTCGAAACTTGCGGTGATATCCAGGAAGCACAACTCATCTGCACCCTGCTCACTGTAGGTCTTGCCAAGTTCCACAGGATCGCCTGCACTCCGTAGGTTCACGAAGTTCGTGCCTTTGACAGTCTCACCGTCTTTGACATCCAGACAGGGTATGATTCTTTTTGCTAAATTCATTTCAATTATCAATTATCAATTGCCTGAGGTCAATCCGACCTTCATAAAAAGCCTTTCCGAATACAACGGCCGGAATGCCTGCCGCGTCCAAGGCCTTGATATCTTCATTAGATGACACGCCGCCGCTGGCTATCAGATGCAGCTGTGGATAGGCATCCATGATTTGCTGATAGAGTCTGATGGCAGGACCTGCGAGTGTTCCGTCTTTGGAGATTTCCGTACAGAGAACATTACGCACTCCGGCATCGATATATTTCCTGAGAAAGGGCAATAGGTCTTCTGAGGAATCCTCCTTCCAGCCGTTGATGCTGATTTTCCCATCCCGCACATCTGCGCCGAGAATCATGCGGTCAGCCCCGTATTTCCCGATCCAACCCATGAACAGGTCGGGATTTGTGACAGCGATTGAGCCGACAGTCACCATCGATGCTCCTGAGGTAAAAGCCTTCTCTATATCTTCATCGGTCTTGATGCCGCCCCCGAAATCCACCGTCAGTTGAGTTTCTGTCGTGATGGCTTTCAATACATCTTCATTGACAATGTGCCTGGATTTTGCGCCGTCAAGATCAACCACGTGAAGACGCTTACAGCCTAATGCCTCAAACTCCCTGGCAACATCTGCCGGGGAATCATGGTAGACTGTCTTCTGGTCATAGTTGCCTTTTGTCAGTCGTACGCACTTTCCTTCGATAATGTCTATGGCAGGAATCAGTTCTATCATCATTTTCAATTATCCTTTATCAATTGTCAATTGGAGGAAATTCTCCAAAATTTTCTCTCCCACCATGCCGCTCTTTTCCGGATGGAACTGGCAGGCGTAGAAATTGTCCTTGTGCATCGAGGCAGAGTAGGGCAGGATATAGTCAGCAGTAGCGATGGTTTCATCGCATAGTGGTACGTAGTAGCTGTGAACGAAATAAACATATCCTCCCTCGATGCCCTCCATCAACGGCGATTTGGTATCGTAGAGTCTGTTCCATCCCATGCAGGGTACTTTATCCTCATGCTTTTCCGGCCTGAACCGCTTCACGTCAGCGTTGAAGATACCGATACAATCCACATTGCCTTCTTCGGAATGCCGGCAGAGCAGTTGCTGTCCAACGCAGATGCCAAAAACGGGCTGTGTGAGGTCACGGATGACCTCGTCTAGTCTACGGGCCTTCAGGTATTCCATTGCTCCACGTGCCTCTCCCTGCCCAGGGAAGAGTACCCGGTCGGCTTTTCTCAACAGTTCAGGATCATCAGTGAGGGTTGGTTCAATACCCATCCTGCGGAGTGCATTCACCACCGAATACACATTCCCTGCGTTATATTTGACGATTGCAACCTCCATTTTCTTAATTCTTAACTGTTAACTGAAAATGATGGTTTTATTCTTATACGTGAGAATCTTGCGCTGGATATGCTTCGATACGGCATGCGAGAGCACAATCTTCTCAAGATCCTTACCCTTCAGCACGAGACTTTCAGGCGTGTCCTTATGGGTGATTCGTGTCACATCCTGCTCTATGATGGGACCTGCATCGAGTTCCGCAGTCACATAGTGGCTCGTTGCACCGATGATCTTCACTCCGCGCTCGTAGGCCTGGTGATAGGGTTTCGCACCTATGAAGGCAGGCAGGAACGAGTGGTGGATGTTGATGATGTGATGAGGGTATTCTGCAATCATCTCGTCGCTGATAATCTGCATATAGCGGGCCAGTACGATGAACGAGATATCCTCTTTCTTCAGCAGTTCCATCTCAGCTGCTTCTACCTCAGCCTTGTTCGTATGGTCTTTCTTGATGCTCCAAACGTAGAAGGGAATGCCGAACTGCTCAGCCACGTATCGCAGATCCTCGTGGTTTGAGACGATACAAGGGATGTCGCAGTTGAATTCTCCTGCCTTCCAGCGGGCGAGCAGGTCATAGAGGCAGTGGCTCATCTTACTGACAAAAATCGCCATTCTCGGGCGCTTGTCACTGTAGTAAAGGCTGAACTTCATCTGGTAACGCTGGGCATAGAGCGTAGTGATGTAGTCATAGAGCTTGTCGCGGGGAATGAGGAATCCGTCAAGTTCCCATTCTATTCTCATGAAGAACATACCGTCCACCTTGTCCACATACTGGTCCAGGTAGACGATGTTTCCTTTATTGTCCGTAATAAACTTTGTCACCTCCGAAATAATACCCTGCTGGTCAGGGCAGTGTAGAAGCAAAATTGCTGTTGTTTCCATTCTTTTCTTTAAGTCCTATAATTCAGGGTGCAAAGGTACTAAAAAAGATCGTTATTCCGCACATTATTCCGCAAAATTATTAATTATGTGCCTTTTTATGGTATAAACTTGCAAATATTATAAATATTTCCTATCTTTGCACTCGTAAACGAATCATCATCAAGATTAATAAACCAAAAACCATAGAGTTATGACAAAAAGTATTAGGATCATGATTGTTTCGGCAGCAATGTTGCTGGGAACGACGTCAGCACAAGCACAGATTGGCAATCTCATTGGCGGCATCAAGAAAGCCAAGGAGACAGTGGATGATGTGAACAAGAAGCGCAATGGTGACATTGAGTTCTCGCGTGGCGGTAGCGTGCAAGGCTTCTTCCGTACCAGGACGGGTGAGTTTATCTTTGACAAGACCCATCCAGACGGGGAACGGAAGGGTAAGAAAGTGATTATTAAGGTGGAGAAGAATGGTGACATCATGTACGATGACGGTCGGAAGGTCGGCGAGTTGTTGAATGACGGCACATTGAATTTCCATGGTGAACAAGGCTACTTGCATGTGAAGAATGACGGCTCGGTGATTATGGACGGTGAGAAGGTGGCCTACATCAACGACAACGGTCAGGTTTATATCTACGATGTTCTCATCGGTACGGCAAAGGGCCTCGATAAGAAATACGCTGCCTTACTCTACCTAGGCATCTATCACAACAAAGAATCGCTTGCCAAGACGAAGGTGGAGTTGGCAGAGGTGAAACGGAAACAGGAGGCAGAGGCAAAGCGGCAGCAGGAGCTTGCAGCCCAGCGCAGGGCACAGGCAGCCCAGAACCCCAGCAAAAATACTGGCAACTCGGGTAACACGCAGACTAAAGTGCGCGAATATACGATTGAGAAGGGCAGTGCCCGCGGCTATGTGGACGAGAACGGTGTGGTCTATAACTGGGGCCATCGGAAGTTGGGACAGTTGCCCAAAGGCAGCAGTGGTGACATCACCGATGACTCTGGCCACAGGATTGGTTCCGTATGGTCTGGCGATATCAAGGACTCGTCAGGCAATCTGCTCTGTCACGTTTCTTCGGGCGGTTCTATCTCCGTTAAAGGCTCGAATGCCACAGTGGCAGAGGTAAAAGCTAATGGTCGCATTGATATGTCAAAAGATTCTAAGACCCTTGGTTACTGCAATTGCAATAATTACGTGTGGACGGCTGCGATAATCTTCTGCAACCTGTTCAGATTCTGAAAATACTTGATTATTCTTCGCCTTCGGATGCCCTCAGGATGATACTGGTGGCACCGAGGGTGAAGAGTGTGCCATCTTCAATAATGCGGCGCTCACGAGGGGAGAGCTCCACGTTATCTACAAAGGTGCCGGTGTTGCTGTTGTTGTCTTTCAGGGTGTAACGTAGATGACCGCGCTTGTCACGGCTCACTGTGATGGTACAGTGATTAAGGTCTACGCTGGGATCAACAGTCTCGAAGGTGCAGTTGGCAGGGTTGCCTTTCTGATAGCGGCCGATGACATTGTCTCCCATACGGAGGGAAATCACCTGTTTGTAGTGAAACACGTTCTCAATGACGACAATGGAACCGCAGCCTTCAGCTGGCCTTTCATCGGGATTCTCGTCCTTCTGCCGTTCACGGAGCTTGCTGACACCTATTCGGATGCCGAACTCCTTGCCGCACTCTGGGCACTTGAACACCAGCGACTGACCAGCCGAATATATCGTCTCGTCAAAGGTGATGAATTGATCGCATTTGGGACAACGTACGCGCTTCATGGGGCTAGTTGAGTTTGTAGACCCATGCTTCAGCCAGATCCTTGTGCTGATGAATGTCGCGCAAGGCTATTTGGGCATCATCCTGAGTCTTGAAATTTCCGAAAATGACGCGCGTTACATTGTTGTGAATATAGACCTTGGAATCCTGGTAGCCTCTTTTCTGAAGCTGCTCAACGAATGTCTGCGCATTCTTCTTGGTTACGTAGCTTGCCAGCACGATGCAATAGCCTTTTTCCGTGGTGTTCATTTGTTCTTCCGCTGGCTTTTTGCAAGTGTCTGCCTTCAGGATAGTGTCCGTTTTATTCAGTGATTTTTCAAGGTCTGCTTTCTTGATGTCAATCTTACTGGTGTTAGTGTCCTTTGACATCATGCCGAACAGGATGGAGTTGTTGATGTTGCTGATGGTCTTGGTCATCAGCTCGGTCTTGCCGGTAGGCAGTGCCACGATGAAGATGGCAAGCAGGACGGCAGCTACGGCAACAGCATTACGGATCCAGGAGAATTTGATCTTGACCACATCCTCTTCTTCTTCCTTCTCTGTGGGCTCCAGTTCAACATCCTCTGATGTTTCCTCGGCAGCGCTGGGCTCCGTGTACATCCTGACGGTCTTGTCGGCATGCTGGAACTGCTCTATGTTGAACGATCCGAGTCCGTATAGGCTTGGGGTCAGGATGCCGGCTTCACATGGTACGAAGACATAGTTCCCGTCTTCGTTGAGCGAAAGGGTGCCGATGTCGTTCAGTTCGTATGACCCTTCTTCATGGAGGCGCATCTTCAGTTCTGTCACCTCGTCCTCAATGCGGCGCAGGGCCTCTGGATAGCTGATCTCGTAGGCTTCCACATACGACTGGGCTAACATCGAGTCGTTGATCTTGAGCTGGGGATTGAAGCCAAGCGTACGCAGTGGCGGGAGGAAGATTTGCTCTTCCTCATCATAGCGTGCGTCAACATGGTGCGTCATAAAGCCCCCCAGATCGGGTACGATGACGCAGTCATTGCTTAGCAGAAGAATCTCAATATGTCTTTCCAGTTCATTCACGTGTGCAAAATTACGTCATTTTTCTGATATAAACAAAAAAAGAAACTTAAAATGTCTTATAAATGTTTTTTTTGATGTATCTTTGCACCAAATTTAAGAATGATGGACTATATCAAGACAGAAATAGAGGGTGTCTATGTGATTCAGCCGAAAGTGTTCAATGACGCTCGGGGTTATTTCATGGAAGCCTGGAAACAAGAAGAATTCAACGAGCATATCGGCAGGGTGGACTTCATTCAGGACAATGAGTCGAAGTCTTCCTATGGTGTTCTTCGTGGCTTGCATTATCAGAAAGGTGAAACGTCGCAGGCCAAGCTGGTCAGGGTGATCAAGGGTAGGGTGCTTGATGTCGCCGTTGATATCCGGAAGTCTAGTCCCACCTTCGGCAAGCATGTCATGGTGGAGTTGAGTGAAGAGAACAAGCGCCAGTTCTTCATTCCCCGTGGCTTTGCGCATGGGTTCCTGGTATTGAGCGAGGAGGCCATATTCACCTATAAGGTTGACAATCCCTATTCCCCGCAGACAGAAGCCGGCATCCGCTGGAACGATCCTGATCTCGCCATTGAGTGGCCGATAGATCCCGAGCAGGTTCAGACGAGCGAAAAGGACTTAAAGCAGCCCTTGCTCAAGGATGCGGAAGTATTTGAATAACAATTTATTATCAAATCATATATGAATATTGCAATTGTAGGAACCGGGTATGTTGGACTGGTGTCGGGAACGTGTTTTGCCGACACGGGTGCCAATGTAACCTGTGTGGATGTTGATGCCCAGAAGATTGAGCGTCTGAACAATGGTCAGATACCCATCTATGAACCTGGACTCGATGAATTAGTGAAGAAGAATGTGGCAGCTGGCCGTCTGAAGTTTACAACCGACTTGTCCTCTGTGCTCGACGATGTGGAGATAGTCTTCTCTGCCGTTGGCACACCGCCCGATGAGGATGGCTCAGCCGATTTGAAGTATGTGCTTCAGGTGGCTAAGACCATCGGTGAGAACCTGAAGAAATATGTGGTAGTTGTCACCAAGTCTACCGTTCCTGTGGGAACAGCCCGTAAGGTGCGCAAGGTCATTGAGGATGAGCTCCAGAAGCGTGGCGTGGAGATAGAGTTCGACGTGGCTTCCAATCCTGAGTTTCTCAAGGAGGGTAATGCCATCAAGGACTTTATGTCGCCCGACCGTGTGGTAGTCGGTGTGGAGAGCGAGCATGCGAAGAAGGTGCTGACAAAGCTTTACAAGCCTTTCCTGATCAACAATTTCCGCGTGATCTTCATGGATATCCCCTCGGCAGAGATGACGAAGTATGCTGCCAACTCGATGCTGGCAACGCGTATCTCGTTCATGAATGACATTGCCAACCTCTGTGAGCGTGTGGGTGCAGATGTAAATATGGTACGCGCGGGAATAGGCTCCGATACCCGTATCGGGCGTAAGTTCCTCTATGCCGGCTGCGGCTATGGCGGAAGCTGCTTCCCCAAGGACGTGAAGGCGCTGATCAAGACAGCCGACCAGAACGGCTATTCCATGGAGGTGCTGAAAGCTGTGGAGCGGGTCAATGAGAAGCAGAAGAGCGTATTGTACGAAAAGCTTGTCAAGGCCTTCGGCAGCGAGGATGCTCTCAAGGGCAAGACCATTGCCATGTGGGGCCTCTCGTTCAAGCCAGAGACTGATGATATGCGTGAGTCAACAGCGCTTGTGATGATTGAGAAGCTTCTGGCTGCCGGTTGTACGATTCGTGTCTACGACCCGATAGCCATGAACGAGTGTAAGCGCCGTATCGGTGAAGAGGTGACCTACTGCCGCGATATGTACGATTGCGTGCTCGATGCCGATGCCCTGCTGCTGCTCACGGAATGGAAGGAGTTCCGCTTGCCGGGATGGGGTGTCATCGGAAAGGCCATGAAGCGCAGGCTCGTCATCGATGGAAGAAACATTTTCGATACGGAGGAGCTCGATGAGAACGGCTTCGAGTATCACTGCATAGGTAAATGAGAAAACTAATTACTATAATGACGCTGGTGGCTGTTCTGGTGGGTTGTAACCGTCAGAACAGCCCATCAGGCTCTCCTGCGGAAGACAAGGAGGCCAAGACCATGTTACAGGGTGTATGGATTGAATCCGAGACAGGCGAAGTGTCTCTGCGAGTGGAAGGCGACTCGATCTTCTATGCCGATACCACCAGTATGCCCACCAGTTTTAAGATCGTCGACGACTCGCTGGTTTTGGCCTCATGCACGAAGTACGCCATTGTCAAGCAGACGGCCCATCTGTTCTGGCTCAACAATCAGAACGGCGATGTCGTGAAGTATGAGAAGAGTGAGGATCCTGCCGATGAGACGGAGTTTGTGCGTGACAGCCCGAAGATCCTCACCTATACCCATCAGGTGAAGACCGACTCGGTGGTGATGTACGGCGGTGAGCGTTATCACTGGTATATCGCCATCAACCCGACAAAATACAAGGTTTCGAAGAAGGCCTATAACGATGACGGGATGGAGGTTGAGAATGTGTACTACGACAATATCATGCACATCAGCGTCTATCATGGTGCCCGTCAGCTCTACTCCAGCGATTTCCGCAAGCAGCAGTACACCGGCAAGGTGCCGCAGTCATTCCTCGATGAGGCCATCCTGGCCAACATGGAGTACAGCCATGCCGATGCGGCAGGCCTTCATTTCAATGCCACCATATGCGTGCCCGACGGCGTGAGCTGCTATCTGGTAGAGTCGCTCATCAGCTATCAGGGGCAGATGACCATGAAACTCATTGAGTATTGATCCAGGCATCGAGCAACATTCTTGCAATCGACAGTTTTTCAGGTATATTCGGCAGGTTGTCCTTACGGAACCAGCCCCCTTTGGCTATCTCGCTCTTCTGAAGGTGGATGTCGCCCGACACGTAGTCGGCATTGAATCCCACCATCAGCCCGCAGGGATAGGGCCAGGGCTGTGAGGCAAAATAGCGGATGTTCGTGATGGTGACGCCTGTCTCTTCAAGGGCCTCGCGGGCTACGGCTTCCTCAAGTGTTTCCCCAGTCTCCACGAAACCAGCCACCAGTCCGAAGAAGTCACGCTTGAAGTTCTTCGCACGCACCAGCAGCACCTCGTCGCCTTTATGGATCAGTACGATGACGGCTGTGGCCAGCTGTGGCCAGACCTCTTTCCCGCATTCCGTACATTTCTTCGAGATGTCTGTGTCCATCCGCATGGGTGCTCCGCAGATGCCGCAGTATTTCGTATTCTGATCCCAGTAGTTCAGCTCCTGGCACTTGCCGGCCTTCAGGTAGAGCGGTCTTGACAGCTTGTAGTAGCTTTGGCGCAGTCCGCACATCTCATAGCGGTCATCGCCGACGATGGGTGCATCGATGCGGTAGGTCTTCACCTCTACACCCTCAAGTGGCGTGATATTGAGGATATTCGTCCAGGGCTTGACCTCTGTGGGAGGCTCGTCCTTGAGTGGAATAGTGTAGCCGCCGTCGGCGGTCTTCTCAAGCAGGAGGTCTTCTTTGCAGAATACGAAATAGTATGTCATGGTGTCATTTGTCTCCGAATAGTTGTCTGCGGTCGCGTGCCAGTGCGGGCTGCACCCAAGCCTCGGGCACGAACTTCCAGTTGTGGTTGGGTTGCGGGTCGATAGTCCCCATCTTCTCGATCTCCTCGGTCAGATAGTAGCGCTGGTCGAGTTCGGTATGGAAGAGCACGCGGCTCTCGAGCGAGTCCTGGGGGATGCCGGCACCGCGTGTCAGCAGCTCACCGCCACCGTTGGCACGGTAGCTGTTCGTCACCACCTTATACCATTTCTGCTCATCGAAGGGCTCACCGTTCGACATCTGGAGTATCCTGACCTTCTCGCCGTCGGGCTTTGTCAGGTCTACCTCATAGTCTATGCCGCAGGCCGAATCGAAGTTGAAGGTGTAGTATTGGAACCCCGTTCGCTGCTGGTCATCCTTCGAGTCATCGTTCAGGCGCAGGGCATGATCGTCGGGCGAAGTCATCGTATTCGTCCACATGTCGTACGAGAACTCCAGGTACTTGCGGATCTCCTCGCCGGTCATGCGGATCACGAAGAGCAGGTTTTCGAAGCGGTAGAGCTTGAACATGTCGCCCTGGGTGAGATCGCCAGCCCGGATGACATTGTCAAAGGCCAGCGGGGCGTTGAACGAGATGTCGGCCTTCGAGATCCGCATCTGCAGGTTGTGGATCAGGTCGGTGAAGGCAGAGTTGCCGAAGAATCCGTCACGCGAGTAGATGGTATGCTCTAAGCGTCCGATCTTGCGGTCTACATAGTGCTTCACTTCCTCTATCTTCGGCTCGAAGTGGGAGAGCATCTCCTGGTCTGTCTCTTCGTCAAGCACGCTGACGATCTCGCCCTTGATCTCCTTCTTGGTCAGTCGGCCATTCTCGTAGGTCAGCTCTATCTCTGCCTCGGCCACGTTCTTCACGTAGCAGGAAGGGTCGATGCACAGCACGCGCTGCCCGGCCTTGTTGGTCACCCATTCGTTGTGTACCTGATGGTCATGCCCGAAGAAGATGATATCGAATCCTGGCACCTCCTCTGCAACGGCCTTCGTGGAGTTCTCCTCATACTCATCGGTGACGATGCCGCCGTCCAGACCTGAGTGGAACAGTCCGAAGAGCAGGTCGGGGCGCTCAGTCTCCTTGATATACTTCACCCACTTCTTGGCACAGCTGACCATCTCCTCGAACTCGAGGCCCTTCCAGATCGATTTGTTCAGCCAGTTGGGGATGGCGGGGGTGAGCATGCCGATGATGCAGATCTTCACGCCGTCCTTGTAATGCACCGAATAGGGCTTCAGGCCGGTGTAGATGCTGGCGGGACTGGCCTCACCGTTCTTATACTGCTCATGCACGATGTTCGCACCGAGCAGCGGACAGCGCACCTCTCGTATCCACTTGTCGTAGACCTTGTGGCCCGGCTCTATGTCGTGGTTGCCCACTGTCTCTGCATCATACCTCATATAATTGATCACCGAGGCGGCCAGGTTCTCGTTCTCAGGCATTACATAGTTCGACCAGTAGACACATGGCTGGCCCTGCAGGATGTCGCCGTTGTCGATGAGCAGCAGGTTGTCACCATACTGCTGTCGCTGTTTCTTCACGTAGGAATTGGCGCGGGTGAGCGTTCCCTTGATAGGCTTCTTCTCCATGAAGTTGTAGGGGAAGAAGTGGCCGTGTACATCGCTCGTCTCGATCACCTTCAGGCTGACGGTTTTCGAGGCAGGCTGTGATGATGCGGCGGGCATGATACACATGAGTGCGAAGGCTGATAATAAAGTTCTTAAATTATTCATGGGCGCAAAGGTACAAAAAAAGTTTGATATACCAAAGATTAGAGACTTTTTTTATGGATTTAAGCCTGTTTTCGGCACAGTTTTTGCTGGCGGATGAACAGAGTATAAATTAAAAAAGGAGGATAACAGTATGGCATTTATAGACTATTACAAGATTTTAGGCGTTGACAAGACGATACCGCAGAAGGATGTCAAGAAGGCATACCTGAAGCGGGCCAAGCAGTTCCACCCCGACCTGCACCCCGATGATCCGAAGGCACAGGCGAAGTTCCAGGCGCTGCAGGAGGCTTACGATGTGATTGGCGACCCCGAGAAGCGCAAGAAGTACGACCAGTATGGAGAGCAGTGGAAGCAGGCCGACCAGTTCGGCGGCTTCGGAGGCGGAGGAGGTGCCGGAGGCGGCAACCCCTTCGGAGGCTTCGACTTCTCAGGCTTCACGGGTGGCGGAGGCTTCAGCGATTTCTTTGAGAATCTCTTTGGCCGCAAGAGCCAGCAGGGTGGGGGCTTCGGCGGCTTCCAGGGCTTCTCATCGGGAGGCTCGGGCTTCGGCTCCGGCACCTCGGGCTTCGGCCATCAAGCACGCACACATTCAGGCGAGATGAACGCCACGGTCAGCATCGATCTCTATACGGCCCTGCTCGGCGGAGAGGTGATGATCACCCTGTCGAACGGCCAGAAACTGAAGATGAAGATCAAGCCCGAGACGCAGCCCGGCTCAAAGGTGCGCCTGCGCGGCAAGGGCTATGACCGGGGTGACGGCACCTTCGGCGACCTCATCATCACCTACCAGGTGAAGCTGCCCACCGGCCTCTCCGAGCGTCAGAAGCAACTGCTCCGCGAAATGAAGGGAGCGTGACGCGAGCATAAAAAGTAAGAGCATCCAGCCGCCATCATAGCAGTTGGATGCTCTTCGTTTGTAGTCAGGGTATCAGCCCTCAGCCTTCTTACATCTTACATGTAGATCGGTCCGTGTCCGAGGCACGAGGTGGTGCTCAGTGCCGTGAGGGCAGCCGTGGCGGCCGCCACTACGATGCGGAGGATAACCTCCCAGATACTCTTGTTCTTCATGGTCTTTAGGTGTTTTAAGGTGATTATTTAAGGAGTTCAAGGAGACAAGGAGACAAGGAGTTCTTGGCAGAGCCAAGCGGCAAAGCCGAGCGCAAGACGTATGTTTGTGGGCTCCGATGTTTTCATTTATCAGAGGGATTAACAAGGGCTTGTGTATTGTCCTGAACTCCTTGTCTCCCTGTTTCCTTGTCTACTTGATTAGGGGTTGTCATTGCTGCCTGGGTTGTCGTTCGAACCGGGATTGTCGTTCGAACCAGGATTCTCACTTCCTCCCTGCGAGGTTCCGCTGCCCGTTCCGCTGCCTCCCTCGCCGCTCTCTTCCTCTTCCTCCTTCGGCAGGAGCGAGTCGATGAGTATGAACTCGGCCTTCTTCAGGAACTCGCGGCTGGAGATGTTCTCCTCCGTGGTCTGCTCGGGCAGGAATCGGATGTGGAGCGCCTTCAGGTGCTTCTGCACGTTGAAATCCTCCTTCTTCAGCGCGCCGCCCTTGGTGTTTTCGAGCGTGCAGTAGAACGTGCCGAGGCCCTCGATCTTCACCTTCTTCGAGTTGAGGAGCATCTCGATGAGGCAGCTGCGGAACTTCTCCAGTACGCCGTATACCACGTCGGGGGTGTAGATCGACCCGTGCTCCGAGATGTGCTGCGCCAGCTTGCGCGTGTTCAGCGTTTCGAGGTTCTTCACCTGAGCGTACCACTTGCCGTAGGCGGCGGAGTGCTCGTTCTGGTTCTGCTTCACTTCATACAAAATCTTTGCCATAGTCTTCAAATGTGTTTTTGATGGTATTAGACTTAATTCCGGCCAGCTACATCGGGTGGCCGAATCCCGCTTTCGTGTCTCTCATCATCGTGTGCGCGCTTGTTTCTGATTGACAATGCAAAGGTACAACTTTTTTCGCACGCTTCCAAATTCTGACCTTCGATTTGTTCCGATTTATAGCACGAATTTTATGAATTTGATGTTTTCAACATCGAGCCTTGAACGAACCGTATTATCGCAGCCTCGAAACCGTAATTTTCGAGCCTCGAAGATTACTTTTCGCCTATAGCAGGCATGGCAGCCTGTTTTTCTGCGCCACAACGCCACTTCGCCACTTTGCCACATTAAGCACCCCTTGAAATTACCACCAGCCTATTTTTAAATTATTATATATTACAATATATAATAATTATATACTAACACCTCTTCCAATCCACCACCATCGCCACCACCTTATTGTGGCAAAGTGGCATTGTGGCGTTGTGGCGGATTGAAAAGTTAAATATTCAAATATTTACGTCAAAATGATGTCAGAATGAAATAAAATGCTTATATTTGCAGCCGTAAAAACGTTAAGATTATGGCACAAGTATCAATGACCGTGAGGCTGGACTCACAACTGAAACAGCAGTTCAACGAACTGTGTAACGAGATTGGAATGAGCGTCAATACCGCCATCAATGTGTTTGTTAATGCAGCGGTAAAGACTCGTGGCATCCCCTTTGAAGTCAAAGCGACTCAGAAAACTTCTAACGAAGATTTCAAAAATGCATTTTATGCTCTTAGGGAGTCTGCCCGTAAAAATGGGCTTCAAGACATGACACTCGAGGAAATAAATGAAGAAATTCGCCAAGCTCGCTTAGAGAGAGCAGAAAGGGAAAAAGCATCATTATGATCTATGCAGTTATCGACACTAACGTTTTGGTGTCAGCCTTGCTCACGCACAATAAACAATCGGCTACTTTTCTGGTGATGGATGCGTTGTTATCAAATCAGATCGTTCCATTGTACAACGAAGAGATTCTCTGTGAATATGAAGATGTGCTACATAGAGCAAAATTCGGCTTCTCTGAGGCGGATATTGACAACTTCCTGGAAACTATGAAACAGGCAGGGATTCACAGTCAACGTATCTCCAGTTCTGAGTTTTTTCCCGATCCGAAAGATGTCGTGTTCTATGAAGTCGCCCTCTCGAAGGACGATGCCTATCTCGTGACGGGCAATAAGAAGCATTTCCCTCAGACACCGATCGTTGTGACACCAGCCGAGATGCTGGAGATTTTGGAATCATTGTAGAGAAAAGGTGAGCTATTCAAATATGTTATCTATTACACAATTTTGAAAATATGAAAAAGGTTATTTTATTAGGAACACTATTACTGTTAGCATTCACTTCTTGTTCAAAAAGTGATGATAAAGAGGAAATCATTGAGCAACAAGAGGTTGCCAGGTATTATGTAAAATATGAAGTAACATACAACACTCAACATATTAATCCAAAGAGAACTATTATTTTTACAACTGAGAGTGGCAAGAAGACTATAAATCTAGAAACTAAAGCTAATATTGTTTCTTGGGAAGGAACATACGGACCTGTAGATAAGAATTTTATAGCTGCACTTGATTGTTCTACTCCAGGTTATGAATACAGATCCACAATCCATGCCCGTATATATGTTTGCAGAGAGAAGGAACCCTTTGTTATTAAAGCTGAAGACGAGAAAGAATCATACTTATCATTACAATATAAAATAGACTTCTAACCATAGTATGATTCTTCACGCTTATCATTCAGATTATGGATGAATTAAACATAGTAGGAAAAATGAAGGATAATCAGAAGGAGCCTAAACTTACCTATGCGTTGGACTCATCAGGGAAGATGGTCCACATTAGTAATGTAAAAAGAGGTCTTTCTTGTGATTGTCGATGTCCAAAGTGTAACGAATTGCTTGTTGCAAAATTAGGGCATGAAGGTGGACGTCAGGCTCATTTTGCACATCATAAAGGCTCTAATTGTTATGGCTCTTATATGTCAGCTTTGCACAAATTGGCAGAGCAGATCATTGAAGGAGAAAAGGCCGTGATGGCACCAGCATATAAAAGTATTGACAAGCAAAAGCTATCTTTTGAACACGTGGAGGTCGAACAACGAGTAGAACGAAAGGATTTACAGCCAGACATTGTCGGTGTAACCTCGAATGGACTACGTTGGTTTATTGAAATTCGCAACACCCACGAAGTTGACGAAGACAAAAGGGCTAAGTTGATAGAATCCAAAATTACGTGTCTGGAAATAGATGTAAGAGATCAAACATTAGAGAATCTGAAATCATTTCTACTTGAATCAACAGAGAGCAGAGAATGGATAAACAATCCAATCTATGATAAAAAGATTAGGGATGAACAATATCGAGATGAGACTAAACATAGAGAGAAATATAGTCAAAATAAAGATAATAAATACGATAAAATAGAACTTAAAAAATGTGGCTTATATTGTGGCATAAATAGATATTCCGGCAAATGTATCTATCAGAAAGATGAACCGTTTTTTGAAAACAATGTTGAATATGTGTTTTGTGATAAACAGCGTAGAGAAAAGGATAAAAAGGAAAGTTCAAAGAATTCCGTCCCTCATATCATCGCAAATAATCAAGAAGAACCAGAAGGCCACTATTTGAACTCCGATTTTAATCAACAATCCATAGATGAACCCGGTGTATTTATTCAAGAAGAACCAGAATGCCACTATTTGTTATTCGATTATAATCAACAATCCATAGATCAATACTTAGTTAATTTTTAATTATATGACTCATTTTAAACTACATAGCGCATATCGGACTGAGCAACTGCCCCTCTTTGGAGCATGTCTCGGACCATAAATATGAGCCATCAAAAACGGTGGTATA